>Ga0334888_1000564_pt1 | contig 57761 bp, 58 predicted proteins | sample GraSluR1_MG_FD_207227 | JGI IMG/M metagenome (GOLD analysis project Ga0334888, IMG submission 207227) | Sludge microbial communities from methane-producing bioreactor in Wageningen University, Netherlands - Granular Sludge_3_08-R1 | ecosystem: Engineered > Bioreactor > Anaerobic > Unclassified ...
ATCCTTCAGATACTCCAATAGTAAGAACATCATTCCCAGAACTACTAAAAAACATATTCATAGACAAAGAATATTTCTTAGAAAGGCAAAACAAGCAAATGAAAAAAAGGCAAATAGCTTATATAAAAACAACCGCTGCTCAGTTAAAACTGAGTTATTGAATGCTTGAGCGGTATGAGGTGAAAGTCTCACGTACCGTTCTTAGGCGAGAAAGGGGCAGCGATGCCCCCGACTTAGCCGACTAATGAATGTTAATTAAATGAAAGTTTACCGAGCGCCATAAAGATAGTAATCTTTAAATAGTCAAAAACTTTAAAGCCGTATTATCTTTTAGTAAATACTCTTAGCTTAGAATTCTTACCCTTAATTTTAACATTTCATATTTTATTTTTTATATGTAATAAAACACTGGCCTGACCCATAAACAATGGAAAATAGAACGGTCAGAAATCTAAATATTAGATAATAAATAAGAAAATCATAAAAAACTGCAAAGATGAAAAAACCAAAATAAAATAAATTAAATCAAAACATAAAAATTTATTGAAAGAAAGAAAAAGACAACAAATCGCCATCTTTTGACTTTAACAACGAAATCAGAAAACAAAAAAGATTCATCATTAATATAAATAGAATAAATTTTACTTTTTTATTCTATTAACATTTTCTCTCTCTTCTCTTAAGTTTACGCCATAGCTCGCAAAGGAGCAAAGCCAACATCCACATCAAGAATAGGCAGGACGAAGGAATTTGGGCTAAGAGCCAGTGAGACATGGGAGGTTGCGCCACCTTGAAAAAAGTGGAATAACGAATGCCGTATAAACTGTAATATTAATGGTAAAAGTTACCATTGTTTTATTAAACAAATTTTGTAAAAATAGCTTAATTTGAAGAAAAAGATAATATTTACAACAAAATTATGTTTTTTGAATTTCTAAGAATAAGCTTGATTTAGTTAATTAATCTTATTTTATAGAGGGAGGATTAAATTTGAAAGAAAAAATAATTATTTTTGGAACTGGTGATGGAGGCAAAAGCTATCATAATAATAACGATTCCTATGAAACAATTGCTTTTTGTGATAATGATGAAAAGAAGCAAGGAGAATTATTTAATGATATAAAAATTATATCACCAAATGATATAAAAAATATAAATTACGATTATATTGTAATAGCTAGTATGTATGTCACTGAAATCAAAGAACAATTGATTACAGAGCTGGGTATTGAATCAAACAAAATAATTATCCCTAACAAAAAACTTTTAAAAAGAACCTTTCAACCGTTTCAAGATAAAGAAACATTAAATTTTGCAAGAAAAACTCTTATTGAACTAGCTGAATTATTTGAAGAAAAAAAAATAAACTATTTTATTAATTTTGGTGTTTTATTAGGATTAATTCGAGATGGAGATATATTACCTTGGGACGATGATATTGATTTAGCTGTTTATGAAGAAGATAAAAATGTTTTAATAGAAGTTTTAAAAGAACATTTTCTTATAGTTAATAGAACTTCATCTATCAAATGGAATTGTTTTTTATATGAAGCTAATAAAAAATATCCTATAAATCTCTATTTAATTTTTAATAATTGCTCAATAAATAACTTTCCAATAGGAATAGATTTTTTAGCATTAGATTTTAAAACTTTTATTAATAGAAACGGAAACATGAAATACCCTCGAAAATTTTTCGAAGATATTAATTATATTAATTTTAAGGAGAAAAAAATAAGAGTTCCAAATAACCCTGAAGAATATCTTAAATTATTATATGGTGACTGGCAAACACCCAAAAAAGATATTAGTTTTGAAGAATATTCTTTTACTTCATCAGGCTTTAGTAATAATTACACAAAAACAAAAATCTTTTAACAAAATAGAAACAACACATAAATTTATTATTAAATAAATTTAAAGGAGCATTCCTGTAATAAAAAAAGATAAGTATTGAAAAAAAGGGAACCTCCTAGTAAAATAAAGATGTAGAAAGAATTCAAAAATATTTTACAAACAGGAGAAACTCCAAATGAATTATACACAAAATTAATCAAGTGGAAGAAGAAACATTAGTAATAGGAATAGATATAGCAAAAAAGACACATTATACAAAAGTATTTGATTGGAGAACGATCAGAACCCTAATTATTATACTACAAGAGAAAAAAAATTAAAAAAGAAACAATCAATGATAGCATTATGTGGAAAATTATTAAGAGTAATAATAACAAAAAATAAAGAATATGACGCTGTGAAATTACTGGAGGATATAAAAAGGTCTGAATTGAAAGTAGCATAAAAAAATAAAGTTAAAATATCCAAACTAAACTTGAAAAGTGAGCAATAGTTGGCATTATAACATCCATAAGGGCATGACCCAGCAAAGGAGCAAAGCCAACATCCACATCAAGAATAGGCAGGACGAAGGATTTTGGGCTAAGAGCCAGTGAGACATGGGAGGTTGCGCCATCTTGAAAAAATGGAATAACGAATGCCGTATAAACTGTAATATTAATGGTAAAAGTTACCATTGTTTTATTAAATAAATTTTGTAAAAAATAACTTAATTTGAAGAAAAAGATAATATTTACAACAAAATTATGTTTTTTGAATTTCTAAGAATAAGCTTGATTTAGTTAAATAATCTTATTTTATAGAGGGAGGGAGTAAATAAAATGAAAATTATTTTTTTTATGGCAAATAACTTTTTTACAAAAAAAAATTATATTGATCTTTATGTAGAAGCAATAAAAAAATATTTTGATGTAGAAATATGGTGTTTATTGAAACTTAATGAAAAAAAATATCAGGATTATAATAAGATAATTGTTCCAGATAAAATTGCAGATACTATTTATATCAAAAGTTATAATGACCTTGAAGAAAAAATTAAAAACATACCAAAAAATTCAATTTTTATAACCCAATATTATAACCCTTTTAGACAAAAAGAGATATTCGATTTAATAAAAAAATACAACGGAATATTAATTGATGTATATAAAGATTCATTGAATTATTATCTAGATGAAAAAATAAAATTAAATGCTGAGAATATGCCTTTAAAAAAGAAATTCTTTCTAAAAATAATTACAAATGTGAAAATAAGACCGTTAATATATTTTTTGAAAAGAAAATGCCATTTTAAAAAAGTTTTCAAAGACTATTTACCAGATTATTGTTTAACTATTAGAAATTTGGGGGGACGCCCTGCTAAAAGATATCATTACATACATCATATAAAATATGATAGTTACTTAGAATCGATTAAAAATCATTCAATTGTTAATTATAAATATGCTGTTTTCGTAGATTCAAACTTACCATTTTTAAGCGATATTATTGATTCAAGAGGTGAAAAAAGCGTAGAACCCAATAAATATTTTAATTTATTAAATAATTTTTTTGATTATTTAGAAAAAAAATATAATTTAAAGATAATTATAGCACCTCATCCAAAAGCAGATTATGATAATAGTATTTTTAAACAAAGAGAAATAATAAAATATAAAACAGATAATCTAATTAAGAATTCCGAAATCGTAATCACTCATGATTCTACTTCCATAATTAATGCCGTACTCTCTAAAAAAAACCTTGTATTTGTTTACTACAATGAAATGTTAGAAACTGGCACTAAAGACTGGGCATTAAGAACTATTGAGTACTCAAAAATTTTAAAAGCTCCTTTAGTTGATCTAGAAAAAGAATTTAACTTAAATTTAAACATAAATAACAAAATATTCGATAAATTTGTTTCAAATTTTATAATCAACAAAAAGAAAAAGAAATTTTCTAATGAAGATATAATAATTGATTTATTAAAATCATTAAAAAATAAAAACTTTAAAAATTTTAATTAAAAAGAATAAATCACGGGGGTTTTTATGAAAAAAGATTTAGTTAGTATTATAGTACTTTCTTATAATAATTGGGATTATTATAAAGAATGCTTAGATTCTATTTTTTCTCAAAATTATAAGAATATTGAGTTAATATTCAGCAATGATGGCTATGAACATTACAACAAAATAGCAATTGAAAAATATATTAATAAAAATAAATCATCAAACATAAAAAATGTAATACTAAATTACAACAATAAAAACTTAGGTACTGTTAAACATTTAAACAAATTATTAAAAATTAGCAATGGAAACTATATCAAAACAATTGCAGTTGATGACTTGTTATATGAACCTTCTGTAATCAAAAATTTAGTTAACACTCTAAAAAAATCTAACAAATTATTTTGTTGTGGTTTTATATATGCTTATGATGAAAATATGATTAATTTATTAAAAAAGTATCCAGATCCAAAGATGTTCAACAAATTAAAAAAAAGTAGTGTTAAAGAAAAATGTAAAATGCTTTCTATTTCTGCAAAAAAAACCTATCCAGCACCCGGAAGATTTTATTCAAAAAAATATTTTGAAAAATATGGATTTTATGATGAAGAATATATTTTACAGGAAGATTTGATGCTGCTTCTAACTTCTCTTGAAAAAGGTTTGGATGAGGCTTTTTACTTCAAACCTGTTGTTAAATACCGTTTGGGTGGTATGAGCAACGGAAAAAGAAAAAATTGTATTTTTGAAGAAGATTTTAATAAATTTAAAACAAATTATAGATTAAAAAATTTTGGTTTAGAAGCAAAAAAAATAAAACAAGATATTGTTATATGGGGAACAGGTAGTTTATACGAAAAATATGAAGACTTTTTTTCTGGTTTTAAAATAAAATATTTTGTAGATTCTGACAAAAAAAAGAAAAAAAATTCATTAAATGGCAAAAAAATTTATTTACCAAAAAAACTCTTAGAAGAATCAAAAAATAAAATTACAGTAGTCATTTGTAGCAGCTTTTATTTTGAAATAAAAGATTGGCTGACTAAAGAAGGTTTTGTAGAAGATAAAGATTTTGTTTATGTTGAACTTATAAAATTTAATTAATTTTTATAGAAAGGAAAATCATGAATAATATAATCAAAATTAAAAAAATAGGTAATAAAGAAGATGGTTATTTATCTTTTTTTGAATCAAATAAAGATATTCCATTTGAAATAAAAAGAATATATTACACATATGATGTTCCTTTAAACACAAAAAGAGGAATGCATGCTCATAAAGAATTAAATCAAATTTTATGGTGCCCTTATGGTGTAATTGAAATTATTTTAGATAACGGAGAAATAAAAAAATCTTTTCTTTTAGATTCTCCTGAAAAAGGTCTTTTAGTAGGAAATGGAATATGGAGAGATATGTATTGGAAAAAAGAAGGTTCGGTTCTTTGCGTTGCAGCATCTGATTACTATACAGAAGAAGATTATATAAGAGACTATGATGAATTCTTAAAATTAGTGAAAGAAGGTTATTGGAAAAATGAAAATAAACTTTAATCAATTAGATAGAGGTTATAAAAAATTTAAAAGTGAATATGATAAAGCTGCAATTGAAGCATTAGAATCTGGTTGGTATATATTAGGAAAAAAAGTTGAAGAGTTTGAATCAAATTTTTCTAGCTTTATAGGATCTAAATATTGTGTTGGGGTTAATTCAGGTTTAGATGCTTTAATTCTTTCAATTAGAGCTTTGAATATTAAAGAAGGAGATGAAGTAATAGTTCCTGCAAATACTTATATAGCAACAGTATTAGGAATAACAGAAAATAAAGCAACTCCTGTATTTGTAGAACCAGATGAATATTATAATTTAGATTCAGATAAAATAGAAGAAAAAATAACTAATAAAACAAAAGCGATAATAGCAGTACATTTATACGGGCAATCAGCTAACATGAAAAAAATAAAAGAAATATCAGATAAACATAACTTATTGTTAATAGAAGATTGTGCACAAAGTCATGGAGCTAAATTTGAAGGCAAAACTACAGGAATTTGGGGTGATATAGGATGCTTTAGTTTTTATCCCACCAAGAATATAGGGGCATTTGGAGATGGCGGAGCTATAGTAACAGATAAAAAAGAAATATATGAAAAAATGAAAATGCTTAGGAATTATGGGAGTAAAGTAAAGTATGAAAATGAAATAGAAGGAGTTAATTCAAGACTTGATGAAATACAAGCAGCATTACTATCTGTCAAATTAAAACATTACAACGAATTAAGAAAAGAAAGGGAATATATAGCTAATAGATATTTTAACGAAATAAAAAATCCGTTAATTGAATTACCCAAAATAAGAAAAAATTCAGAACATGTTTGGCATTTATTTGTAATAAGAACTGAAAATAGAGATAAATTACAAAAATATCTACAAGATAATGGAATAGCTACACAAATTCATTATCCTATCCCTCCTTATTTATCTAAGACATACAAGTATTTAGGATATAAAATAGGAGATTTACCTATAACAAAAAAATATTCTGAATCTATTTTAAGTTTACCTTTGTTTGAAGGAATGACAGATGAAGAAATTGATTATGTAGTTAACAGAATTAATGAATATAAAGGGGGATAAATGTGATTTGTTTAAGAGAACTACAATTAGATGATGTGCAATACATGTATGAGTTTATATCAGATGAAGATATTTCAAGTAATTTTAAGTTTACAAGATACCCAATGTCGAGAGAAAATTTAATTGATTTTGTAAGGAATAGTTGGAGTAATAAAAAAAATATTAATTTTGCAATAATTGATGAAGGTTCTAAAGAATATGTAGGAACCATTAGTTTGAAAAATATAAATTATATAGATAAAAATGCAGAATATGCAATAGTTATAAGAAAAAAATTTTGGGGTAAAGATTATGCATTTGAAAGCACAAAAAAAATTCTTGAATATGGATTTAATAGATTAAACCTTCATAAAATATATTTAAATGTTTTAGAAAAAAATGTTAGAGCTAATAAATTCTACTTAAAGTTTGGATTTGTTAAAGAGGCTGTCTTTCAAGGACATGTTTATATAGATGGAAAATACGAAAATCTAATTTGGTATTATTTAATAAAAGAAAAGTATAACGATTTATTTTAAAAGGGGGATTAAAAATGAAAGGTTTAATATTAGCTGGTGGCAGTGGTTCAAGATTATTTCCAATAACAAAAGGAATTAGTAAACAGTTATTGCCAATTTATGATAAACCTATGATTTACTATCCATTATCAGTTTTAATGTTATCAAAAATCAAGGAAGTTTTGATTATTTCTAATCCAGAATATATAGAAATATATAAAAACCTTCTTGGTGATGGAAGTAATTTAGGAATGAAATTTGAATATAAAATTCAAGAAAAACCAAGAGGTTTATCAGATGCTTTTATTGTAGGAGAAGAATTTATAGGTGATGATTCTGTATGTCTTATTCTTGGAGATAATATATTTTACGGTCAAGGTTTTGTGCCCAAACTTCAAAACGCTTGTGAAAATAAAGAAGGGGCAACTATATTTGGATATTATGTAAATAATCCAAAAGAGTTTGGGGTTGTTGAATTCGATAAAGACGGAAATGTTATATCTTTAGAAGAAAAACCAAAAAAACCAAAGTCTCATTATGCAATACCGGGATTATATTATTATGACAATTCAGTAGTTGAAAGATCCAAAAATTTAAAACCTTCTGCAAGAGGAGAACTTGAAATAACTGATTTGAATAGAGAATATTTAAATGAAAATAAATTAAAAGTAGAATTATTGGGAAGAGGTTTTGCATGGCTTGATACAGGCACTTATGATGGACTAGCTAATGCTTCTGAATTTGTTAAAACAATTCAAAAAAGAACAGGGTTGAATATAGCTTGTATTGAAGAAATAGCATATAGAAATAAATGGATATCAAAAGATGATTTAATAAGGTTAGGTAAAGAATTAGATAAAACAGAATATGGTCAATATTTATTGAGTATAGCTAAAGAATATTAATTTTTATGGGGGATATATAAGATGACAATAATAGTAACAGGAGTAGCAGGATTTATAGGAAGTAATTTCGTTTATTATTATTTGAATAAACATAAAGATAGAAAAATAATTGGATTAGATGTATTGACTTATGCAGGAAACATAGATAATCTTTCTAATTTGAATGAAGAAGAAAAAAATAGATTCACTTTTATAAAAGGTGATATTAATGATAAAGAATTAATAGAAAAAATATATGAAGAAAATGATATAAGTGGAATAATAAATTTTGCAGCAGAAAGTCATGTAGATAGATCGATACATGATCCACAAATATTTTTGAAAACAAATATATTAGGAACACAAACATTGTTAGATGTATTTAAAAACAATTATGATGAAAATAAAAATCATAAGTTTTTACAAGTATCAACAGATGAAGTGTATGGAGCATTAGGAGCAACAGGATTTTTTACAGAAGACACACCACTTGATCCTCACAGTCCATATTCAGCAAGTAAAGCATCAGCTGATTTGATAGTGAAAGCATATCATGACACATTTGGATTGAATATAAACATAACAAGATGTTCAAATAATTATGGGCCATATCAATTTCCAGAGAAATTAATTCCATTAATGATAAACAACGCTTTAAACCACAAAGAATTACCAGTATATGGAGATGGAAAACAAATAAGAGATTGGTTATATGTAACTGATCATTGTCAAGCGATAGATATGGTATTTGAAAAAGGAAAAAAAGGTGAAGTGTATAATATAGGCGGACACAATGAAAAAGAAAATATAGAAATAGTAAAAAGAATAATTAAATATTTAAATGAAAAAACAGGGGATAAAGAAATAAATGAAAATTTAATAAAACATGTTAAAGATAGATTAGAACATGACAGAAGATATGGAATAGATCCGAGTAAAATAAAAAAAGATTTAGGGTGGGAACCAACGATAATGTTTGATGAAGGGATAGAAAAAACGATTGATTGGTATTTAGAGAATCAAGAATGGATGAAAAAAGTTATTTCTGGGGAATATTTGGAGTTTTATATTAAGAATTATAAATAACTTAATAAAAAGATATTTCTGATAAATGGAAAGTATTAAAATTGTAAAACTTAAATCTTTTGAGAAGGCGGAATGTAAAATGATTAAAAATGTTTTATTAATTAGAAGCGCAAAAGATTATATAGTGAAAGATCTAATAGATAAGTTAATTTTTGATAAAAAATCAAGAATTTTTATGATTATTCAAAAATCACATCTTAAAGAATATCAAGAATTATACCCTAATATCAATTATATAGAAATTAAAGATGGGATGTTTAAATATATTGAAAATAAACACTTAAACAAAGAATTAAAAAAAATGAAGTTTGACGTTATCTATATCCCTTCATCTAATGATAATTTTAATAATTTATTTGAAATTAATAAATTCATGTATAAGATAAAAACCTTTAAATATATTTACTATAATTCTTTTAAAGATTTTACTGTATACTATTACTTAAGATATTTTTATTTAATATATTTTTATTTAATATCTGAAAATAATTTTATCAATAATATAAAACAATATTTAATTATAAGAATTCAACCATTGAGACACAAAAAAACTCTTAAAAAAGTAAGAGAAAAAGCAGAACGCGGAGAAACAATTAAAGTTGCTTTTTTTGTTATTCATTCTTCTGTATGGAAATATGATGGGGTATATAGGTTATTTGAGAAAGACAAAAGGTTTGAACCCTTAATAGTAGTGTGTCCGGTGGTTAATTACGGTAGAGAAAATATGCTACTTGAGATGGACAAGACTTATAAGTTTTTTAGTAATAATAGGTATAGAGTAATAAGGACTTACGATGAAGATAAAGAGGCGTATTTTGATGTTAAAAAAAAGATTAATCCGGATATTGTGTTTTATACTAATCCGTACAAGGGACTAATTGATAATAGGTATTTTTTAACTAAATTTAGAGATAATTTGACGTGTTATGTGAACTATGCATTTTTTGTTTCAAAATTAATAGAGCAAACGTATATTCATGATTTTTCTAATTTGCTATGGCGTTTTTTTCATGAAACTGAATTACACTTAAAAATGTCTTTGAAATATTCGAAAAATCAAGGTAAAAATGGGATTGTTACAGGATATCCAGGTGTTGATGAATTCAAATATGGCATAAGAGACAATATCTCAATCTGGGAAAATAATAATCAAAAATTAAAGAGAGTAGTTTGGGCTCCTCATCATACAATTGAAGAAGAAGGTTGGCTAACCTATTCGAATTTTTTAAATTATTATAACTTCATGCTTAAAATAGCTGAAAATTATAAAAATTTAATACAATTTTCTTTTAAACCTCATCCGCTTTTGAAGATAAAATTATATAATCATAAAGACTGGGGAAAAGAAAAAACTGATGAATATTATTCAACATGGGAAAATGGATATAACACACAGCTTAATGTTGGATCATATATCGAACTTTTTAATTCATCAGATGCCTTAATACACGATAGTGGATCATTTACTGCAGAATATTTACATTGCGGAAAACCCCTACTTTTTACTGTTAAAGAACGAACAAAAGAACAATTTAATGATTTTGGATTACTAGCTCTTGAGCAACATTACCTAGCTTTTAGATCTGAAGATATAGAGGTTTTTATTGAAGAGGTCGTCTTAAAAGGAAATGATTCTAAAAGAAAAACGCGAGATTTGTTCTATAATAAAGTGTTAAAAATAATGAAATCAGTTCTGCCTCATTAAATATTTATAAGCATGTTTGTAAGGAAATTTTTAAGTAATATTTGATTATCAAAAACAAAGTTCTTTCCCGTATTGTTGAAATCTCCAAAGAAACATGTTACATCTAGAACGGCCTGACCCCTAAAAAATGGAAAATATAAAAAAACAATTCATATCAAAATAATTCTTTAAAACCAATAAAATTATTAGAAAGAAAACATTTAATAAATTTATTATATAAACCATTTAAAGAAGCAAAAGATTTTACATTAGAACAATTAAATAAAATTATAGAAACAAATCCAATAGTGTTATGTTTAGTAGAACTAATTTAAAAAATTAAAAAAGATATGGATCTTACAAAAGCTATTGAAAAAGAAATATTTTTGTTAAAATTATTCAATTAAAAGATTTTTATTTTATCTTTTAAAAGAGAATATTTAAAAATCAAAAATTTAATTGTAATATGGTTTTCAATAAATTTTTCAAGAACCAAGTATCTCTTTAAAAAACAAAAGCACTTGCCTGAACTATTCTTTTATAAAGCTTATAATGAAATTCATCTTTCGAGTGATTGTAAAAGGAGCTTGATTTAGTGTATTTAGTTAAATAATTACTTTATAAAAAGGGAGGTAAGATAATGATTATAGGATATACCGCAGGTGTATTTGATTTGTTTCATATAGGACATTTAAATTTGCTTAAAAATGCTAAAGGGATGTGTGATTATTTAATAGTGGGAGTAACAACTGACGATTTAGTTGTATATAAGGGAAAGCATGCAATAATTCCATTTGAAGATAGGTTAGAAATTGTTAGGAATATAAAGTATGTTGATGCTGTAGTTCCACAAAATGATATGGACAAAGTTACAATGTGTAAAAAGCTAAAAGCAAAATTTCTATTTGTAGGAGATGACTGGTATGGTTCTATAAAATGGAAAAAATATGATAAAGATTTAAATGATTATGGTGTTGAAGTAATATACTTTCCATATACAAAAGGAGTTTCTTCTTCTTTGATAAGCAATGCGCTAATAGAAATGAGGAATAAAAATGAACGTTAAAATTGATAAAAGTTATTGTGCAAGTCAATTCTTGCAATTTCGCTGCATTCATGATTCTGAATATTCCTTTAGTAAGAACAATAAAGCAAGTTTAGAAGACATCAATTTTAAAAGAGATTTGGTAAGAAACTCAGATGACTTGTATTATTATCTCAAAATGAATATAGATAGTGCTATTCAAGAGGGGAGTGTTGCTCTCGCATTAAGTGGCGGTATGGATTCAGCAATACTCGCTAAACTAATGCCTAAAGGCTCAACTGCATATACATTCAAATGTGTGGTTCCAGGGAAAAAAGTTGTTGATGAAAGTGTTAACGCGGCAATTTATGCTAAAGAATCTGAATTGAATCATGAAATCATTGAGATTGCTTGGGAAGAAATTCAAGAAACACTAACAATTTTGATGACTAATAAGAATGCCCCGATTCATTCAATAGAGACTCAAATTTTTATAGCGGCTTTAAGAGCAAAGAAAGATGGTTTTGATAGTATTGTTTTTGGGGAAAATGCAGATATAATTTTTGGTGGAATGGATGGTTTGTTAAAAGAAGATTGGCTTTTTGGTGATTTTGTCGAGAGATATTCTTACATTATGCCCTATAAAGTACTTAAGAATGCTAAACTTGTCTTGTGGCCATTTCAAAAATATGAGGTTAATGGATATATTGATGGACATGATTTTATTAATGAATTCTTTAGACAAGAAGCTCTTGGTTCGTATAATAATGCTTGTAATAGTGCTAAAATAAAATTTGTAGGACCTTTTTCAAAAACAAAATTAGGTACTCCGCTAGATTACACGCGTATTAGAAAAGGAGACACCAAATATTTGATTAGGGATTTATTTAAAAAGTTATATCCTAATATAGAAATACCTAAGAAAATCCCGATGCCTCGTCCTACCGATGAATGGCTTGCTGATTGGTCTGGTCCCCAACGAGAAGAATTTATTAGAAATTGTCATATAAAAATGTCTGGAGACCAAAAGTGGTTAATTTATATTTTAGAGAAATATTTAAATCTAATTGATACGAATTAAGGGATGGAGGAATATACAGTATGTTAAAAAATACAGTTGCAATATCTAATTGTAAAACATATGACTATGAAGATGTAAACACATGTTTGACAAAAATGTTTAAGTATTTAGGAATGAATCCACAAAACCCCTTTGAGGAATTAGTCAAACCTAGTAATACTGTTTTTATTAAACCTAATTGGGTTGCATCAAAATGGAGAAAATCTTGTAACCACACAGATACAATATATTCTGTAATTACACATCCAACAATTATTGAGGTCATTGCAGACAAAGTTAATTTAGCTTTAAAAGGAAAAGGAAAAATAATTATTGGAGATAATCCTTCAATTGATGCCAACTTTGATGAATTAATGGATTTTACAGGTATAAAGAAACTTGAGGCTAAATATGATATTCCTTGTGAAATATTAGATCTACGCCCTTTGGTGTGCGATGATTTAAAGAAATATGGGAAATTACATGAAATGGTTCAACAAAAAGGGGATCCGAGAGGTGGGATGGAAGTAAATCTAGGTAAAGAATCGTTATTATATGGTATTGATCCGCTGTTATTTAGAGGTATATTTGATGAACGAGAAGAAACAATAAAATCTCACACAGAAGAAACCCATTTATATACCTACTCCAAAAGCATATATGATTCTGATGTTTATATTTCTATACCCAAGTTAAAAACTCATCATAAAACTGGTGTAACCCTTAATTTGAAAGGACAAGTAGGAAGCATCCTTAATAAAAACCAATTAGTGCATTGGAAAGTTGGATATCCAGAAAAAAATGGAGACGAATATCCTTCAAAATCTGCCTATGAAGAAAGCATGAGAAGTAAAATCACTAACAGAGGAGCTTGGCCAGGAAATGATACAATTTGGCGTATGGTTAGTGATTTATATAAAGGCTTATTAAAAAAAGATAGAAATTATTTTTCAATAATAGATGGTATAATTGCCGGTGAAGGTCAAGGGCCATTTTGTCCTGACTCTGTCAATTCAGAAACACTTATTGCTGGGTCAGATTTTCTTATCACAGATATAATTGCAACTAGATATATGGGAATTGATCCCATGAAAATTAAGTATCTGAATTATTTTATTGAATATTTTAATATTAATTTGAATGAAATAAGTGTAATTAACAATGGCATTAAAGCAGATTCTTTTTTTGGAAATCAGAAGTATCTAAACTTTAAAGTTAAGGATGTTTGGAATGAAATTAAAATTAAGTAAAGTTTAAGAAATAAGAGAATACGCTAACTGTCCTAATGTAAAGTAAAAAAATGGTTTAAGTTTAAATGTGAAGGTTATAATGATATATCTTTAAAATTGAAGAGGATATAATTTTATTTTACCAGTTTTTTAATTTTCTCTTAATTCTATTATATTACACACTTCTTTTTAGGGGCTATTAAGAGACAGTTATAAATTAAGATAAACTCAAAAGATTATTAAAGCTTCAAAATATAGTTGGAGATTTCATGAAAAAATCATTATTTTTTGTTCAATTTTAACGGTTAACTTTTTCAATTCTTCCGGAATGATTATTCACTTTTCTCGTGTGCTCTTGTTAACTCTATAACGGTCAAGCTATTTTTTTAAACTTAATATTCAGTTGTTTTTAGCTATTTTCTAACCACCATATCAGGCTGTTACTCTGATATCTTTACACAGATTAATATGTTTAAAAAAGCAAAAGAATATAGATATAATTTAGCTTCATGTCTATCAAAAAAGTTTTTATTGCAACAAAAGATAGTAAATTTTGAGATCGCCTTATTTCCATTTCAATAGTAAAACCCAAACAATTTTTAATAAATGGTTATAATATATTTAAAATAAACATATTATAAATAAGATGTTACAGAACAAATATTATAATAGGAGGAATATTATGAGAGCAATTATTTTAGCTGCAGGCGTTGGGTCAAGATTAAGGCCTATTACAAACACTAAACCAAAAACAATGGTTAAAGTTAATGGAAAACCTATTATAAGTTATATTATTGAATCTTTGATTAATAATAATATAAACGATATTGTTGTTTGTACTGGATTCGAATCAATAAAATTAAAAAATTACTTAGAATCAATCTTTAGTAATGTTAATTTTTCTTTTGTGGAAAACAAAGAATATTTCAATACAAACAATATGTATTCTTTATATTTAGCAAAAGAATATTTAAACACAGATGTTATTTTAATGAATGCGGATCTCGTTTATGATGAAAAAATAATCAATGAAATAATCCTTGAACAAAATTCATGTATAGCAGTTGATAAGAATAATTATTTTGAAGAATCAATGAAATTAATTGTGGATAAGAATATAGTTAAAAGCATTTCTAAAAAAATATGTCGTAAAGAATCATATGGTTCCTCTATTGATATTTATAAGATTAATAAATCTGATTTATTAGAAATTAAAAATGAAATGAAACAAATAATTGATATAGAAAAAGAAAGAAATCAATGGACTGAAGTTATGCTTGATAATCTATTCAAAAGCAATAAATTGATGATGGTTCCTTTAGACATAAAAAATAAAAAATGGTACGAAATAGACAATTTTGAAGATTTAGAAAAAGCAGAACTTTTATTTAATGAGAAGCTAATGACTTTAAAAGAAAAAAAAATTTTTTTTGTCGACAGAGATGGAACATTATCTTTAGAAAATACTTTAATTAATGGAGCAAATGATTTTATTAATTTGATAAAACAAAATAATAAATTATTTTATATTATGACAAATAATTCTTCAAAAACTCCTAAAATGCATTTAGAAAATTTATTAATGTTAGGTTTTGAAATTGACATGACTAATATTTTAGTTTCTATAGATTCTGCTTTAGAATATCTTAAGAATAAAAAATTTAAAAAAATATTTTTTTTAGCTAATAAGAAAGTTTCTGATTATTGGCGGAGAAGGTAATGGGGGAGTAATTGCTTCTGCTATTATAGATATGAATAAAAAAGGTTATAAAGAATATGAATTAGCTGGTTATTTAAATGATTTTGTTGACAAAGGAAAATTAATACATGAATATCCTGTATTAGGAAATTTAAAAGAAGTAAATAAATTTATTGATTTAGGATATTATTTTATGTGGGCAGTACATATGATTGGTCATGGAAAAAAAAGAGAAAAATTATTCAATGATTTAAATATTCCAGAAGACCGTCTAGCTAAAATAATCCACCCTAATGCTTTTGTGGCTGATAACGTTGAAGTTGAACCAGGTGTTTTCATTATGGCTAATTCTTACATAGGCCCCGGAACAAAAATAAAAAAAGGCACTCTAATAATGGCTAATTGTGTTGTTGGGCATGATGATGAAATAGATGAATTGTGCCATTTATCTGCAGGTTGTACTGTTAGTTCTTATGTAAAAATAGGTAAAGTTTCAGATATAGGTCTCGCTGCTTCAGTATTAGAAAAAAGTACAATAGGAAATTACTCTGTATTAGGGGCAAATTCTTTATTAACAAAAAATATGGGAGATAGTGTTGTATGGCTAGGTTCTCCTGCTAAACTACATAGAGCAATTGAATATACTGAAGAATAAAAAATTTTAAGGGGGATTAAAAATGAAAGGAATAATATTAGCAGGTGGAAGTGGATCAAGATTATTTCCAATAACAAAAGGGATAAGCAAACAGTTATTGCCTATTTATGATAAACCTATGATTTATTATCCTTTATCTGTTTTAATGCTTTCAAAAATAAAAGAAGTTTTAATTATAACTAATCCTGAATATATCGACTTATATGAAAATTTACTTGGAGACGGTTCTAAGTTAGGAATGAAAATTGAATATAAGATTCAAGAAAAACCAAGAGGATTATCAGATGCTTTTATTGTAGGAGAAGAATTTATCGGAAATGATTCTGTATGTCTTATTCTTGGAGATAATATATTTTACGGGCAAGGTTTTGTGCCTAAACTTCAAAACGCTTGTGAAAATAAAAATGGAGCAACTATATTTGGTTATTATGTAAATAATCCTAAAGAATTTGGTGTTGTTGAATTTGATGAAAATGGAAATGTTATATCTTTAGAAGAAAAACCAGAAAAACCTAAATCTCATTATGCAATACCTGGATTATATTATTATGATAGTTCAGTTGTTGAAAGAGCAAAAAATTTAAAACCTTCTGCAAGAGGAGAACTTGAAATAACAGATTTGAATAGAGAGTATTTAAACGAAAACAAATTAAAGGTAGAATTATTAGGTAGAGGTTTTGCTTGGCTCGATACTGGAACTTATGACGGATTAGCAAATGCATCTGAATTTGTTAAAACAATTCAAAAAAGAACAGGGTTGAATATAGCTTGTATTGAAGAAATAGCATATAGAAATAAATGGATATCAAAAGATGATTTAATGAATTTAGGTAAAGAATTGGATAAAACAGAATACGGTCAATATTTACTAAGTATCGCAGAAGAAGAATAAAATAGATTCACTTTTATAAAAGGTGATATTAATCGTAATCACCCCAGAAATGGCTTGAAAATGTTAGAGTAAAAATATTATAATATAAGTAAGAGCAAAAATGAGGTTTTATCTTTTTTTAAAATGTTTTATCATAATCAACAACAGATATTCATTGAGAGGTGGCGAAAAATGAAAATAATAGGAGTAATACCTGCTAGGTATAAATCAAGTAGATTTGAAGGAAAGCCTTTAGCAGATATATGTGGCAAACCAATGATTTGGTGGGTGTATAACCAAGTTAAAAAAGTTGAAGAAATAAATGAAGTATATGTAGCAACAGAAGATGAAAAAATCAAAAAAGCATGTGAAAAGTATGGTATAAAAGTTATTATGACTTCAGATAAACATCAAACTGGAACTGACAGAGTAGGTGAAGTGGCGAAAAATATTGAAGCGGATATATATTTAAATATTCAAGGAGATGAACCATTAATCGAACCAAAAACTATAAAAAAAGTGATTGAATCCTTAATTAATAACCATGAAATTAAAGTAACCAATCTAATGACAGAAATAAAAGATCCTGTTGAATTAATAAATAATACAGTTCCTAAAGTAATAACAAACAAAGATAATATAGGGATATATTTAACAAGAAGTGCTACCCCTTATCCTAAAGGGAGTATAAATTATAAATTCTATAAACAAGTATGTGTTTACGGATTCAAACCAGAAGCAATAAAAAAATTTTCTGAAACAGATAGAGGAAAAATTGAAAAAATAGAGGATATAGAAATCTTAAGGTTTATAGAAAATGGAGAAAAAGTACAGTTTATAGAAGTTGAATCAGAAACTATAGCAGTAGACACTCCGAAAGATTTAGAAAAAGTAGTAAAATACATTAAAGATAATAACATAAAAATATAATATAATATATAAAGTTAAATAAATTTTATTCAAAAAGGGGAACTTATATATGAATATAAAAGTTTTAGATTGTACTCTCAGAGACGGTGGATATATTAATGACTGGGAATTTGGAAAAGAAAACATAAAAAAAATAGTTAATTACTTAACCCAATCAGAAATAGATATAATTGAGTGTGGATTTCTTAGTAATAAAAGAGAATACGATGAAGAAAGATCAATATTTGATACAGTAGAAAGATTTACAAATTTCTTGCCAAAGAATAAAAATAACCAGTTATATGTATGCATGGTTAATTATGGAGAATATAAATCAGAAGATATTCCTAATTATGATAAAACTAAATTAGATGGTATAAGAGTTGCTTTTCATAAAAAAGATAAAGAAAAAGCTGTAGAATTATGCAAGAGTATAAAAGAAAAAGGTTATAAACTATTTATCCAACCAATGGTAACAATAAATTATACAGATAAAGAAATAATTAAATTAGTAGAAATCTTTAATGAAATAAAACCATACGCATTTTATATCGCTGATAGTTTTGGAGTAATGAAAAAAAATGATTTATTGAGAATGTTTTATTTAATAGATAACAATTTAGATAAAAAAATAAAATTTGGTTATCACTCTCATAATAACATACAATTAGCTTATTCAAATTCTCAAACACTTATTGAATTAAGAACTGATAGAGAAATAATAATTGATTCTTCTGTTTTCGGAATGGGAAGAGGTGCAGGAAATTTGAATACAGAGTTATTTATTCAACATTTAAATGAAACAATTAAATCCAATTATTATGTATATCCGTTGCTAAAAATAATAGATGAAGTATTAAATAAAATATATAAAAATAAATATTGGGGTTATTCATTACCGTATTATTTATCTTCAAACTATAACTGTCATCCTAATTACGCAACTCATTTGTCAGACAAAAATACATTAACAATAAATTCTATAAGTGAAATTCTTTCAAAAATAACTATTGAAAAAAAAGGAAATTTTGATCAAAATTATATAGAGGATTTATATTTAGATTATCAAAAGCATTATATAGACGATACTAAGTATATAGAAAAATTAGCTAAAGATTTTTATACAGAAAACGTACTCTTGATAGCCCCGGGTAAATCTATAAAAGATTACATAGCACTAATTAATGATAAAATCAAAGAAAATAATCTAAAAGTAATAAGTATAAATTTTATACCTAAATATTTTAATCCTGAATATATTTTTATTAGTAACGAGAAAAGATTTGAAGAATTAGTAGAATCAGGAAAATATAATCCAAAAGATAAAAAATATATTTTAACTTCAAATGTAAGTAATGAAAAAGATATTGAATATGCAGTTGTTAATTATTTACATTTGCTTAATACTATTCATGATGTAAGTGACAATTCAACTTTGATGTTGTTAAAATTATTAAAAAAATTAAAAGTTAATAAAATATATTTAGCAGGCTTTGATGGTTATTCTATAAATGCAGAAGAAAATTACGCAAATAAAGATATGATTTTGACAACAACAAACGAAAAATTAAATCTTATGAATCAAGGAATTGTTGAATTTTTAAACAAAATCAAAAAAGAACTAAATATTGAATTTATTACTCCAACAAAATATAATAAGTTGCTTGAAGGAAATTATTAATATGATAAAAAACATATTATTTGATTTTGATGGTGTAATATTAGACTCTATGCCTATAAGAGATTATGGATTTAGAGAAATCTTAAAAGGGTTTCCTAAAGAGACAGTAGAAAAACTAATTGAATATCATAGAGAAAATGGTGGATTATCTAGATTTGTAAAAATAAGATATTTTTTCGAGGAAATATTGAAAACGAAAATAACCGAAGAAGAGGTAGAGCAATTCGCATATAATTTTTCAAAAATAATGAAAAAAGAATTAATAAATAAAAAGTATCTTATAAGTGATTCTGTAGACTTTATAAAGAAAAACTATAAAAAATTCAATATTAATATAGTATCTGGTTCAGAAGAAAAAGAACTAAATTATTTATGTGAGAATTTAGGAATTAAAGATTTTTTTATAACAATAAAAGGATCTCCAATTCCTAAAACAGAATTAGTTAAAAATATTATTGAAAAATATAATTACAAAAAAGAAGAAACAATTCTTATAGGAGATTCTATAAATGATTATAATGCTGCAAAAGAAAATGGTATAAAATTTTATGGTTATAACAATAATTCTTTAAAGAAAAAGTCAGAATACTATATAAAATATTTTAGTTCTGTTGAAAATCCTAATAACCTTTAAAAAGAAACATGTATTATAATAGAACTTAACAGGAATAAATAAAAAGATCAAGGTGAGTACAGTGAAATAGGCAAAGATAATAGGAGGGAATAAAATGAAACGAATATATGCTGCAATGACAGGGGATATAATCCATCATGGTCATATAAACATAATTAAAGAAGCAAGAAAATATGGCGAGGTTATTATTGGATTACTAACCGATGAAGCAATAGCAAGCTATAAAAGAGTCCCGTATTTAAAATACGAAGAAAGAAAAACTATTATAGAAAATATCGAAGGTGTATCACAAATAATACCTCAGCAAACATTAGAATATACAGAAAACTTAGAAAAATTAAAACCAGATTATGTAATACATGGAGATGACTGGAAAGAAGGACCTCAAAAATACATAAGAGGAAAAGTAATACAACAACTAAAAAAATGGAATGGTGAATTAATAGAAATACCTTACACAAAAGGAGTATCAGTAAGCGATTTAGATGACGCAATAAAACAAATAGGAACAACACCCGAAATAAGAAGAAAAAAACTAAAAGAACTACTAAAACTTAAACCATATGTAAGAGTAATAGAAGCATCAAATGGTTTAACAGGATTAATCGTAGAAAAAACAAAAATAGTAAAAGAAAATGAGATAAGGGAATACGATGCTATGTGGATAAGCAGTCTTTGTGATTCTACATTAAAAGGAAAACCAGATATAGAATTAGTAGATTTAACCTCAAGATTAAATACAATAAACGAAATAATGGAAGTTACAACAAAACCAATAATATTAGACGGAGATACAGGAGGACTAATTGAACACTTTGTATTCAATATAAAAACATTAGAAAGACTTGGAGTATCTGCAATAATAATAGAAGATAAAATAGGATTAAAGAAAAATTCATTGTTTGGAACCGATGTAGAGCAAAAACAAGATGATCCAAATAACTTTGCTAAAAAAATAAGCGAAGGAAAAAAAGCATTAGTTACAAAAGATTTCATGATAATAGCCCGAATTGAGAGTTTAATACTAAAACAAGGAATAGATGATGCAATAAACAGAGCAAAAATATATATGCAAGCAGGAGCAGATGGAATAATGATACACAGCAAAGAAAAAGAATCGGATGAAGTGTTAGATTTTTGCAAACAATACAAATTATTAGATCAACAAGTACCGTTAGTGGTAGTTCCATCAACATATAATAAAATAACAGAAGATGAATTACACAAAGCTGGAGCAAACATAATAATCTACGCAAATCAACTACTAAGAAGTGCATATCCTGCAATGAAAAAAACAGCTGAAACTATATTAGAAAGTAAAAGAGCGTATGAAGCGGATAAATACTTACTATCAATAAAAGACATACTAACACTAATACCAGGGGGTAAATAAAAAATGATAAAACCCTCACACTTCATACAAACACTAAAAGAAAACAACATAGACTTCTTCACAGGAGTCCCCGATTCGCTACTAAAAGAATTTTGTGCATATACATTAGAAAACATACCAGAAAAACAAAACATAATAGCAGCAAATGAAGGAAATGCAGTTGCGATAGCTGCAGGTTATCATTTAGCAACAAACAAAACAGCAGTAGTATATTTACAAAATTCAGGACAAGGAAACACATTAAACCCATTAATCTCATTAACATCAAAAGAAGTATATTCAATACCCATATTATTAGTAATTGGATGGCGAGGACAACCTGGAATAAAAGATGAACCTCAACACCAAAAACAAGGAGAAATAACAGAACAACTATTAAAAACAATGGGTATAGAATACAAAATATTAAGTAAAGATGTAGAAAAAGCAAAAAAGCAAATAAAAGAATTAGCTGAAAAAAGCCGAAAAGAAAAAACGCCAACGGCACTAATAATAGAAAAAGGAACATTTGAAGAATACAATTTACAAAAACAACAAGAAAAATATCCGTTAAAAAGAGAAGAAACATTAGAATTTATAACAAAAAAACTAAAAAACAATGAAATAATAGTATCTACAACAGGAAAAACTTCAAGAGAGTTATATGAAATAAGAGAAAAAAACAATCAAACACACGAAAAAGATTTTTTAACAGTAGGATCTATGGGACATTCATCAAGCATAGCATTAGGAATAGCACTTCAAAAACCGAATAGACAAGTGATAATAATTGATGGAGATGGGTCTGCGATAATGCATATGGGGGCATTGGCGATAAATGGAAGTACAAACTTAAAAAACTTAAAACATATAATAATAAATAACGGATGTCATGAATCAGTAGGTGGACAACCAACAGTAGGAAACAAAATAAACTTACCAGAAATAGCTAAAGCATGTGGATATAAAACAATATTAAAAGCAGAAAATAAAGAACAATTAGAAAAATTATTAAATATATTAATTCAAAAAGAAGAAACAGTATTTTTAGAAATAAAAGTAAAAAAAGGTTCTAGAAAAGATTTAGGAAGACCAAAAACAACACCAATAGAAAATAAAGAATCATTTATGAAATTTATACAAGAGATGTGAGGTAAAAAAATTGAAAGCAATAATACTAAACTCTGGAATAGGAAAAAGATTAGAAGAACTTACAAAAAATAAACCAAAATGTATGGTCGATTTATACAACAATGAAACAATATTAGAAAGACAAATAAGAATACTAAAAAAATACGGAATAAAAAATTACATAATAACTACAGGACCATTCCAACAACAAATGAAAGATTTATGCAATAAAAAGTTCAAAGAATTAAATATAAAATTTGTACATAATGATAAATATGATTCAACAAATTATATATACTCAATATATTTAGCAAAAAAATCTATAACAAATGAACAAATAATAATGATGCACGGGGATTTAGTGTTTGACGAAAACCTAATAAAAGAAATAACAAAAACTCAAATACAAAACATTGGATTAATAAACAAAAAAGAAAAATTACCTGAAAAGGATTTCAAAGCAAAAATAATAGAAGAAAAAATAATAGAAATAAGTGTAAATTTAAGTTCGCAAAAAAATGTATATACATTTATGCCGTTATATAAATTAGACAAACAAATAACAAATCTATGGTTAGAAGAAATTGAAAAATATATAAACCAAAACAATGTAAACGTATATGCGGAAGAAGCATTAAACCAAATAACAAATGAAATACAACTAAATTATTTTGAATACAGTAATTACTATTGTAAAGAAATAGACGACAAAAAAGATTTAGAAACAGTAAATAAAGAAATAGAAGGAATAGATAAAAATGAATCAAGTTGAATATACAGAACAAAACTCAATAAATAATTTAAAAGATATAATAAAAAAAGAAAATAAATCAAAAATACTTTTAGTAAAAGGAAAAAATTCATATGAAAAAAGTGGATTAAAAAATAAAATAGAAAAATTATTAGAAAACAAACAACTAATTCATTTTAGAGATTATGAACTAAACCCTAAGTTAGAAAATATAATAAACGGAATAAAATTATTTCAAAAAGAAAACCCAGAAATAATTATAGCAGCTGGTGGTGGAAGTGCTATAGATGTTGCTAAATTAATAAAATATTATAATAACATAAATACAGATGACTTAGATAAACTTATCATAAACAAAACTAAAATAAAAACTGAAAACAAAATTCCATTAATAGCAATACCAACAACAGCAGGAACAGGAAGCGAAGCTACACATTTTGCAGTAGTATATGTAAACAATCAAAAATATTCTGTAGCAGATGAATCAATACTTCCGGAATATGTTATATTAGAATCAAAATATACAAAAACTGTTCCAAAAAATATAGCAGCATCAGCAGGAATAGATGCTTTATGTCAAGCAATAGAATCATATTGGAGTGTAAACTCAACAGAAGAATCAAAACAATATGCTAAAAAAGCAATGCGATTAGCTAATGAAAATATAGTAAAAGCAGTAACCCAAAAAGATGATAATTCATTAGAAAAAATGTTATTAGCTTCTAATTATGCAGGAAAAGCAATAAATATATCTAAAACAACAGCACCACATGCATTATCTTATTATATAACTTCTACATATAACATTCCTCATGGACATGCGGTTGGATTAAACCTATTAAGAGTAATGAAAATCAACTATAACGTGAACGAAGAAAATATAAACGATAAAAGAGGAATAGATTATGTAAAAAAAACAATACAAGAAATATTTGAAATACTAAATTGTAAAGATTTGAATGACTTTGAAAAAAGGTTTAATAATATAATGGATACTATAGGTCTTGAAAAAGATATAGCTAATATAACAGATGAAAATTTTGAAAATTTACTCAAAAAAGTTAATTTGGAAAGATTGAAAAATAATCCAGCGATGGTTGTTTAATATGAAAATAATATTTAGAACTAACGGCGGAAAAAATATGGGATTAGGTCATTTATTTAGATGTTTATCTTTGGCAAAAGCTATTAAAACGATAGATAATAAAACAACTATAATTTTCATTTCAAATTTAGAAGTAAAAGAAATAATTGAAGATGAAAATTTTGATTTTGTTTCTTCTGAAGAATTTGATGATAAGGATAAAGAAATAATTAAAAATCTTAAACCAGAAATAATCATATTTGATTCATATTTAGCTAATAATAAATACTTAAACTCGTTAAAGAAAATATCAAAAAAACTAATTATTTTTGATGATAATAATGATATTTATGATTCGAGCATACCAAATATTATTATAAATGGAAATTTACATGCAAAAGAGCTTAATTATTTTAATAGGGAAAAACATTTATTAGGTTCAAAATATTTAGTCATGAAAGAAGCATATTGGAACAATGATAAATTAACAAAAGAAAATGATTCTAATCCCATTACAATTACAACTGGTGGTAGCGATTTTAATAATTTAATGCCTAAATTTATTAAATCGTTAAATGATTTACCTCAAATAAAAAATATAATAATAGGACCATCATATACTCAAGAACAAATTAAACAAATTGAAAATATAACAGATGATAGTTTTAATATTATTTACAAACCAAAATCTTTAAAAATATATATTCAAAACTCAGAAATAATCATGACTGCTGCTGGTTCTACAGTATATGAGGTATTAACATTAAATAAAATTCCTGTAATTTATAGTTTAGCAGAAAACCAAAATCTATTAGCAAGCGAGTTAAAAACCTACGGAATAGTTAATTTGGGTTGGCATGAAGATATAAATTGGATTAATCTTGAAAATATTATAAATAAAGTTTTAAACAATAAGGATAAATATTTGAATCAATTAAAAAATTTAAGTTCTATTTTTGATGGTAAAGGTGCTTTAAGAGTTGCAAATAAAATTTTAGATTTAAAGGAGATTTTATGAAAAAATTAGCCATAATTCCTGCGAGAGGTGGGAGCAAGAGAATAAAAAAGAAAAATATAAAAGATTTTTTAGATAAACCTATTATAAGTTATTCAATTGAAGCTGCACAAAAAAGTAATATTTTTGATGAAATTATGGTTTCAACTGACGATAATGAAATTTCAGAAATTTCTAAAAAATATGGTGCAAAAGTTCCTTTTTTTAGAAGTTTGAAAAATTCTGATGATTATGCTACAATACCTGAAGTTTGTTTAGAGGTCATTTCAGAATATGAAAAACAAGGTCTTTTTTTTGAAGAAGTATGTTGTATTTTACCAACAGCTCCTTTTATTGATTATAACAAAATAATTTTAGCTGAAAAAATATTGTCTGACGGAAATTATGAATGTATTTTTACTATAACTGACTTTAGTTACCCTATTCAAAGGTCTTTAAAAATTGAAAATAATTTTGTAAAAATGAATTGGCCTGAAAATTATACGAAAAGATCTCAAGATTTACAAAAAATGTATCATGATGCAGGACAGTTTTATTTTTTTAAAACAATTAGTTTGTTTGAACAGAAAAAAATTTTCATGAATAAGTCAAACGGCATTATTTTAAGTAATTTAGAAGTTCAAGATATAGATAACGAAGTTGATTGGAAATTAGCCGAATTAAAATATAAATTTTTAAATAATATTATTTAAAATTAAGAAATTATTCGCTTTTATATTAAAAAACATATTTTTTTGAATTTAAGATTAGTTTTATTTTTATGTAGTATAATTAAGATGTTTTCGAAGTAACGTTTTATTTAAATTATTAAAAAAACCAAACTATTAAAAAGGGAGTGTTATTATGAACACTAAAACTGTTTTAACAAATGTTTTATACTTAAATTTTATGGATTATGTCAATTCTCATATGAAACCCGGCGATACAATAACCGTTTTAGATTTTACTAATTCATTGTTCAAAAAAGCAAATTTAAAAGGGGCTTATGTACCTAATATAAATAAGAGCATAGGAATAAAAGTTTCAAAAAAAATAAAGAGCGGCATTATAAAAAACTTAAAGATTTCTTCTGTTAAATCAAATGCCGGATTAAATGTTTATGAAAAAATATGATATTAGCTTAAGATATTCTAAAGATGCAAAATCTTGTTTTTTTACTAATAAATCAGTTAAGGCAGAATCTGATGCGGTCACAATAGAACACGTTAAATAAAAATATTCTTTTGTAAAAGATAATAAAATATTTAAAATAATCAAAATTGATATAAAAAACAGTGGTGATTAATTGTGAAAAGTCAAAAATTCTCTCAGAAAAACTTTATTGATACTTTAACATCGAAAATTTATGATGATAAAAATTCTGAATTAATAAAAAAAACTGCTTATTGTTTTAAAGGTATGAAAAATAATAATAAGATTTATCTTAATGTTCCTAAAATTGACAAAAAAGTCTGCTATGAATTTGGAGATGTTCGTTTCGAAGTTGAAAAAAATGATTTTACAATAATTATTGAATATGAGTCTGAAAAATATAATTTAAATAATCTAATTAAATATTATTTGATAAAACAAAAATTAATGTCTAATAAAAATGATGTTTTTAATATTAACGAAAACGAAGAAATATTAGCCTCTTTAAAAAAAGAAAATTTAATTGATTGTGAAAAACATTTATTAATTTTTTTTATTTGTAGAAAATCAAAAAACGATTATGATTCTTCAAAAGCTTTATTTTTTAATGCTATTGAAACTTATAAAAAAATTGGATTAGAACTAAATATTAAAATTATAGAACGGGTGATAACCTCTCCAAAAGACTTTAAAATTGATGAAATCAGAAACATAATTCAAGATTTTTTTCAAAAAAACACATAAGAAAATGTTTTTTTAGAAGATTTTACTTAATTAACAAAAGAAAATATCGAAAAAGATTAACTTTTAAAGATTTGCTAATAATAAAAAAACATAGTGTTATTTCTAAAAAACGTAAATTAAAAAATATAAAAACTAAACTTGAAAAGTGAGCAATAGTCGGCATTATATTTTCCATAAGGTCATGACCCAGCAAAAGAGCAGAGCCGACATCCACATCAAGAAATAGACAAAATAACATGTGATAAAAATAAAGAAAAAAATTAAAATCTTTTTATATACTTAATGAAGAAGATGAACTATTATTTCGAATTATTGAATTAAACAAACATCCAAAAAAATTCATCATACTGACTATTTAAGAAAAAATAAAATTATATTAAAAAAATATTACCAAAATTAAAATTTTTAAACTTAAATTCAAGCACTTTTGAAATAATAAAAAAGATTTTAGAAGAAATTTCTTAACTATTCATTATATACTTTTAAAATAATTTCAATAATTAAAATATAAGTCTCCCGACTTTTTGAATCATGAGCCAAAAAAACATAAAAGCTATTTCTTGACCTAAGTTTTGGTGTTTCGAAAATATCCTATTATATTTTCAAATTTTTTGACAAATCTAATTTCGCACATGCTAAATTGCGTTAATGTCATATTCGTTTTTAATAAAGACCTTTTGAGTATCATAGATAAGTCAATATATGTTTGAGATACTTTGAATATTACATTTAAAATAAACAGCTTGACGTTAGTGAGTGAACATAGTGTCTAAGAAAAATGAACAATCATTCCGGAAGAATTGAACAAGCGAATCGGAGAAAATGAACAGTAATTTTGAAACAAGGACTATTCTAAATATTTATCGTAAAAATAGTCCTTGTTTTGAAAAACATAAAATATTATTATTTATTATCAATTCCTTTACGTTTTCTCATAGAATCTTTACCTTGGATGATAATCCAATAAGAATCATGAACAATACGATCACAAATAGCATCCGCAATTGTTGGATAATTTATTTTTTTATGCCATCCTTATTATAGTCGTTTAGCTGGTAAATCTGAAGGAGGAAACCACAGCTGAACACAGATGAACACAGATTGATTTCAGAAGAAATTGGCTGTACAAACTCTCTAGGATTACTTATTAATTTTGGTATTACAAAAGTATAAATTAAAAGAATGTTAAATACCAAATAAAATATCTGTGTTCATCTGTGGTTAAAATAGTTTGAAGGATTTTTTATTTTGTTTTTTAAGTAAATATGGTATAATTGTATTAGAAGTTAATTTCAACGGAGATAGGATAGGTGAATCCTTTGAAGAAAAATAATAAAAGTATTATAATTGATTCTAATAACCCTCATGATTTATTTTTTAAAGCTACGTTTGGTGATTTAGAAGTATCTAAAGATTTTCTTAAAAATAATTTACCTGCTAGTATTACAAAATATATGGATTTTGATACCTTAGATAATCATGACGGAACTTTCGTTGACGAAGATTTACAAAAATATTTTTCTGATTTATTATATAAAATTGATATAAATAATAATGAAGCATATATATACATTCTGTATGAACACAAAAGTTATTATACAGAAAAAACAGTTTTACAAATATTGAAATATATTCTGAAAATATGGGAAAAAGCTTATGATTCTAATTCAAAAATATTACCTGTAGTTTTACCAATATTAGTTTATCATGGAAAAAATCAATGGCAAATAGAAAATAATGTAAAATGTCTTATTCCGGATTATGATAAATTACCAAAAGAATTTTTAAAATATATACCTAACTTTGATTTTGAATTATTTGATTTATCTCCTAAGAATAATACTGTAATAAAAGGTCATTTTCTTGCAAAAACTATTGCAGAAGCATTTAAAGCTATAAGAATTAATAACATTGAAGATTTTAAAAACTCTTATTCAAAGATTATAGAATTAATAACTGGTTTAGAAAATATTGATTCAGAAAAAGCTGAATGGCTTTATAGGTTGATAATTTATTATATTTTAAATATAAGAGACGACATAGATGAAAAGAAATTGTTAGAATTTGACAGAGAAAGGGGTGAGATTATTATGAGTACTGCTGAAAAAATTAGACTTGAAGGCAGACTTGAAGGTAGACTTGAAGGTGAAATGAAAAAAGCTGTTGAAACTGCTAAAAAGATGTTAAAAGCAAGATTAAAAATAGAACAGATTGCAGAATTTACTGGTTTATCTATTGCAGAAATTAATGATTTGAAAAAAGAAATGAAATGAGAACCTAGAGGTTATTACAAATTTAAGGGCAGACCTATGTGTCTGCCCTGATGGTATATCAAAAAAACATGAAAAATAAAAAAATTCTATGAAATATTATACTTTTTTATAATAAGTTAATGTTGTTGCTAATGCTGTAACGCCGTGCAAAGTGCAGCGTGGCTGTTACACTACATTAGAACACAAAAGAAGGTTTTTTTTAATAAAATAACTGCCAATGGTTATCCTTATGGCAGTTATTTTGTTTTCAAATGAAATATTTAGTGAATTTATTTTTTATGCCGTTCTTATTAAAGTCGTTTAGCTGGTAAATCTGAAGGTGGAAACCACAGATGAACACAGATGAACACAGATTGATTTCAGAAGAAATTGGTTGTACAAACTCTCTAGGATTACTTATTAATTTTGGTACTACAAAAGTACAAATTATAAGAATGTTAAATAACAAATAAAATATCTGTGTTCATCTGTGTTCATCTGTGTTCATCTGTGGTTAAAATAGGTTGTTGCACTACATTAGAAAACGAATCGAAAATATGATATAATTTTAAAGACTAAGGGATAACGTAGATTTCAATATTGAGGAATCCGCAGAAAATCACCGCTTGAAAATTCAAAATCAAGCAGAGGGAGGAAATAAGATGACAATACTAGTAACAGGAGTAGCGGGATTTATAGGAAGTAATTTCGTTTATTATTATTTGAATAAACATAAAGATAGAAAAATAATTGGATTAGATGTTTTGACTTATGCAGGAAATATAGAGAACCTTTCTAATTTAAATAAAGAAGAAAAAAATAGATTCACTTTTATAAAAGGTGATATTAATGATAAAGAATTAATAGAAAAAATATATGAAGAAAATGATATAAGTGGAATAATAAATTTTGCAGCAGAAAGTCATGTAGATAGATCGATACATGATCCACAAATATTTTTGAAAACAAATATATTAGGAACACAGACGTTGTTAGATGTATTTAAAAACAATTATGATGAAAATAAAAATCATAAATTTTTACAAGTATCAACAGATGAAGTGTATGGAGCATTAGGAGCAACAGGGTTTTTTACAGAAGACACACCACTTGATCCTCACAGTCCATATTCAGCAAGTAAAGCATCAGCTGATTTAATAGTAAAAGCATATCATGACACATTTGGACTGAATATAAACATAACAAGATGTTCAAATAATTATGGGCCATATCAATTTCCAGAAAAATTAATTCCATTAATGATAAACAACGTTTTAAACCATAAAGAATTACCTGTATATGGAGACGGAAAACAAATCAGAGATTGGTTATATGTAACTGACCATTGTCAAGCGATAGATATGGTGTTTGAAAAAGGGAAAAAAGGTGAAGTATATAATATAGGTGGACACAATGAAAAAGAAAATATAGAAATAGTAAAAAGAATAATAAAATATTTAAATGAAAAAACAGGGGATAAAGAAATAAATGAAAATTTAATAAAACATGTAAAAGATAGATTAGGACATGACAGAAGATATGGAATAGATCCAAGTAAAATAAAAAAAGATTTAGGATGGGAACCAACGATAATGTTTGATGAAGGTATAGAAAAAACGATTGATTGGTATCTAGAGAATCAAGATTGGATGAAAAAAGTTAGTAAAAAATAAATGATATTCAAAAATGTAATGTTGATATCTTTGCAATAGGCTCTGATTGGAAAGGTAAATTTGATTATCTTAAAGAATATTGTGAAGTTATTTATTTAGAAAGAACAAAAGGAATCTCAAGTACTGAATCACGAATTCAAAATAGTGGTATTTTAAAAATTGGAATCATTGGAAACATAAAAAATGTAGAAGCCTCATTTACTAAATTGGAAACCCGAATATTTTGAAATAAGATTCGAAAATTTTAAAGATAACAAAAGATATTTTTATAAATTTGATGGCGACGGTTTAAGATATGAATTAGCTGAATTTACTTCTATGATAAATAAAAACATTTTTGAATCATATAAACTAAAATCTATTGAATCAACAAAAATTTCAGAAATTATTGAATTATTTATTAAAGGCAAAAATTTAGAAAAAATTTATTAATTATAAAATAACTCCTGTTTATTTAATAACAGGAGTTATTTTAGTTTTATTTTAAATGTAGTTCCTATCATCCATTTAGAATCAAATTCTATTTTGTAATCTGAAAGTTCGCAAAAGTGTTTTACTATCGCAAGACCAAGTCCGGAGCCTTTAGCAAATTGTAATGCTTCCGAACTTCTGTAAAACCTTTCAAAAATTCTTTCTTTTTCTTCATCTCTAACTCCAATTCCAGAATCTTGAACAACAATTTCATCTTCACTTATTTTTACAATAATTTTTGAATTTTCATATGAATATTTTGTAGAATTAGAAATAAGATTTCTTAATAGTGTATAAAATATAAATCTATCTGCTTTTAATGTTTTTGTTTGAAGGATAAATTCTAACTGAATATTTTTAGTTAGAATTTTTTTATTTAAATCATTTATAACTTCCTCATAAATAGGCTGCGGATCAAGAATTTCATGTTTAATTGAATAACTTCCAAATTCTGCCATTGATAGCATTGTTAGTTGATTTAAAATTCTTTCAAGTTTATTTAAAGATAAACTTATTTTTTTTACATATCCTTTATATTTTTCTTCTTCTAAAAAATCTTCTAAAATATGAGCATTTCCTTTTGCTACAGACATAGGAGTTCTCAATTCATGTGAAAGAGAGGTTATAAAATCTGATTTTACTTTTTTTATCAATTGAAATTGAGTCCTATCTTGAATATGCAGGATTGAATGTTTCGGTTCATATTTTATTTTGCAGTATTTACTGCTTCCTTTCATAAAATATATATTAGATTCATGTTCAAAATATTTTTCATTTAAAATACAATCTATTAAAATATCTATTTTATCAAAAGTTAAATGTTGCATTAAATCGGAATTTTCAAAAATTTCCCAATTTTTCGCAGATTTATTACAATTAATAATTTTTGTAGTACTTAGTTGAAGAACTGGGTTTTCAAAAATATCAAAAATTGAAAAATCAATCATTTATTAAATCTCCTCATCACCATCAATCAAAAAGGCATCTTTATTAAATTTATATCCTACATTTCTAACTGTTTTTATCCAATTTTTCCCAAGTTTTGATCTTATCATGCTTATATGAACGTCTATAACTCTATCTGTTATAAATTCATCTCCATACCACACTCTTTCAATTATTTCATCTCTAGTATATATTCTTTCAGGTTTTTTTGCAAGCATTAAAAGAATTTCAAACTCTTTTGACGTAAGATCTATTGATTGATTCCTATATTTTAATGAATAACTGTTAGGAAAAATTTCAAGTGTTCCAAATTTTAATAAATCTACATCTTTCTTTACTCTTTTTAATAAAGCTCTAACCCTTGATATAACTTCTCTTGGATTAAATGGTTTTGTTATATAATCATCAGCTCCTGAATCTATACCATATATTTTATCTCTATCAGTATTTTTGGCTGATATTAATATTATACCACAATCAAGTTTTGATGAACGTATTGAAGGCAGGATATCTACAGAATCTCCATCAGGTAACATCACATCTAAAAGAATTAAATCTAAGTCTTTTTCAGCATTAATTGTTTTTCTCATTTCTGTAATACTTCCAGCTTCTAAAATAGTGTAGTTTTCTACTGTTAAATATGTTTTTAATATTTCTCTTATATCTACATCATCTTCAACAATTAAAATTGTCGGCATTTTTTCACCAGCCTTTTATAAATATTTTTTTATTTCTTTTCCTGTTTCTATATATATAATTTCTTCACATAAATTTGTCGCATGATCAGCAATTCGTTCAATTGATCTTGCTATCAAAATATATGGTATCATTTGTTCTTTATCTGTAGAATCACTTTTCAGTTTTTCAAGTGCATTTGCTTTTACTTTTCTTTCTAGATCATCTATTTCATTATCTTTTTTCCAAACTTCAACCGCTAATTCTACATTTTTTTCTCCAAATGCTCTATAACTATCTTTAATCATTTGCAATGTTATTCCAAACATCTTTTTTATATATTCGTTTATAATAGGTTTTAAATTAAAATTTTCATACTCCAACATTCTTTTGGCTATATTACAAGAAAGATCTCCTATTCTTTCTAAATTATTAGAAAATTTTATCATAGTTATAGCATACCTTAAATCTTTAGCAAGTGGGTTATATCTTGCTATTATTTGATAAATTGATTCTTCGATTTTTCTGTTTATTTCATCAATTTTGTCATCATCTTGAATTAATTTTAAAGCTATTTCTTTATTACTATCTTCAATCGATTTTAAAGATAGTTCAAATGATTCAAGAGCTAAGGATAACATTTTTGATATATCTGCTTTTAAAATTGTCATTTCTTTATTTAAATGAACACTTTCCATATTAATCGGCCTCCTATAATTAACTAAATCTTCCGTTTAGATAATCTTCTGTTAATTTAGATTTTGGGTTTTTAATTATTTCTGATGTATCTCCTCGTTCTATAAGATCTCCTTGATACATAAAATATACCCTATCAGAAATTCTTATTGCTTGAGCTAAATTATGAGTTACTATAATTATAGTATATTTTTCTGACAATTCCTCAATTAAATGTTCAATTTTTTGTGTTGCAATAGGATCAAGTGCTGAAGTTGGTTCATCGAGCAAAATAATTTCAGGACTAACAGCTAAAGCTCTTGCAACACATAACCTTTGTTGTTGTCCTCCAGAAAGAGAATAAGCCGATTTGTATAATTCGTCTTTAACTTCATTCCACAAAGCTGCATCTTTTAAAGATTTTTCAACAATTTCATCAATTTTTATTTTATTTTTCATCCCATGAATTCTCAATCCAAATGCAACATTTTCATAAATTGACATTGGAAATGGAATTGGTTTTTGAAAAACCATACCTACTTTCTTTCTATATTTTGTTATATCAAGATTTTTATCGAAAATATTTTTTCCGTTATATAATATTTCTCCAGTACATTTATAATCATCAATTTCATCATTCATTCTGTTTATACTTCTTAACAAAGTAGATTTTCCGCAACCTGATGGTCCTATAATTGCTGAAATATGATTCCTACAAAAATGTGTATTTATATCTTTTAGGGCATGTTTTTCGCCATATTTACCATTAAAATTTTTAACCTCAATTATTATATTATTTGACATTAGATTTCCTCCTGATCATAAATGCTATTGTATAAATAGTTAAAATAAATAATAAAAGAAATGCTGAAGCTCCCTTAGCCATCCATTGAGCATTTTCTCCATAAGATACTGCTAAAAAATATATATGAGATGGTAAAGTCATTACAGGATCTAAAATTTTACCCGGTAATCTTGTAGAGTAAAAAACAGCTGCTGTTAATAACACAGGGGCAGTTTCCCCTATAACTCTTCCCATACCTATCAAAATAGCTGTAATAATTCGATTTCTTGCAGCTGGTATCAACACTTTATATATAACCTGTGTTTTATGTGCACCTAGAGCATATGCCGATTCTCTCAAAGTATTTGGAAGTGCTCTTAAAGATTCTCTCACAGAAGATGATATTATTGGTAAAGTCATAATAGCTAAAGTAAGGCTTCCTGCAATTATAGATGTTCTAAATCCTAAAGTTATACTAAACAATGAATATCCGAACAAACCATAAACTATTGAAGGAACACCAGATAAAGAAGTAATTGATGTATCTAAAATTCTTCCTATAAACGTTTTATTACCAAATTCGGATAAAAACACTCCAGTCAGAACTCCAATTGGAATTGCAAAAATTAAAGTAACTACTAAAAGTATAATACTGCCTAAAATAGCTGGAAAAATTCCTCCAGAAGTCATTCCACCACTAGGAAATTGTGTAAAAAATTCTATTGAAAAATATTTAATCCCTGATGATATTATAACAAAAAATATAGTGGCAATAATAGCAAAAACAAACCAACTTACAAATTGAAAAAATAATTTAATTATTTTATCTTTCATCAATGTGACCATCTCCTTGACATCTTTTTAGAAATGAGAGTCAAAACAAAAGAAATCAGTAATAAAGTTAATCCGGCAAGAAATAATGCATGGTAATGCATACTTCCCATTTCAACTTCTCCCATTTCCCCAGCAATCGCTGCTGTTAATGGCCTTACTGGGTCAAAAAAAGATCTTGGAATTAATGCTGCTCCTCCAGCAACCATTAACACAACCATAGTTTCACCAATAATTCTGTTTATCGTTAATATTCCAGCATTTAGTATTCCGGGAAGTGCTGCTTTACTAACTACTTTAAAACCTGCTGTGAATCTTGTTGAACCTAAAGCAAGTGCTCCTTCCTTTAAGTTCTTATCTACAGCATTCATTGCTTCTTGCATTAAAGAGGCGGTATATGGTAATGACAAAATACCAAGACCAAATGCACCTATTAAAATATTTTCTCCTGACCAGGCTCCTAATTTTAAAAATAATGGTGATACATGAAATAATAGAAATGATCCTATTATTACCGAAGGTACTCCAGACAATAAATCTATCGTTGATTTTAAAATATTTTTTTCATATTTATTTGCATAATCAAACATAAAAAAAGCTACCATATATCCAATAGGAATTACTATAATACTAGCTAAAAAAGTTATAAGAACAGATCCTATAAGCATAGCCAATATTCCAAATTCGGGATTATTATAATCTGTGGGATACCAATCAAAACTTGTAAAAATACCAGCCCCGTCATTTATAAGGGCTGGAAGTGCTTCTTTTATTATGAAATAAAATAATCCGATTAACGCAAATATCCCAACAGATGCAATGACAGTGATAACTACTTTATTAATTTTATCAATTATTTCCTGTTTATTCATTCTTTCATCTCCTCACTTCGTCTTGGGTATTGCATCTAATTTTTATTAAAATCCGTATGCTGCAACGTATCCTGCTTGTTCAACTAATTCTTGTCCTCTTTTAGACAAACCAAAATCTATATATTTTTTTATTGGACCTGAAGATGGGAATTGATTTGTAGCTTCTATGAAAAAGAATAAAGGTCTTGATATTGGATAAATTCCACCTAATATATCTGTTTTTGTAGGATAAACTCCATCTACAGTTAAAACTTTTACATCTTGAGTTACATACCCAACACCTGCATAACCTATTGCATATCTATTAGTAGCTATTGCATTTATTTCAGCTTGAGTAGATTCAACCATTCTTACTGATGCTGCCATTCTGTCTTTATTCATTATTTTTTCAGAAAAAGTTTCATAAGTTCCTGAAGCTGTATTTCTTGAATAAACAACTATTCTTTGTCTTGGTAAATTTGGATTTAATTGATTCCAAGTTGATATTTCTCCTGCATAAATTCTTTTAAGATCTGCTGAAGATATATTATCAATTCCTAAATCTTTATGTACAATTACAGCAATTCCATCATACCCGAAAACTATAGGAATAATATATTTTCCATCTTCAAGCATTTTTTGAATTTCTGATGATTTTAAATATCTGCTTGAATTTCCTATATCCGCTGTTCCGTTGAAAAGTCCAGCAATTCCTGTTGAAGAACCTGCTCCTTCAAGTGTCATAGTCATTTCAGGGTAAACTTTTTGTAATTCTTCAATCCATAATTGAGATACAGGGAAAACAGTGTTAGACCCTTTAATTACTAAAGTTTCTGCAAAAGAAATCAAAAACATAGATACAACTAAAACGATCAATAATACTTTTTTCATTTGAATACCTCCCATAAGTTTTAAGTTTTAATTTTTTTATCAATCACAACTTCATTATATGTTTTGAATTTTATGGAAATTTTTACTTTTATTAAGAATTATTAAGAAAAAAGTGTGATCATATTGACCACACTTTTTTCTTTGTTTTCTAATATTATATTTTAAATCTTTTCACTAGGTTTAGAAGTTCTTCTGATAATGCGTTCATTTCTTCACCGTTTGCACTTAATTGTTGTGCTGATTGTGCTTGCTGATTTATTGAACTTGATATTTCTTTTACTTGTTCACTTATATTTCTTACTGCTTTCGCTGATGTATCTATCGCTCCTGATATTTCTTCTGATGATGCACTTTGTTCTTCACTTGTCGCTGTTAGGTTTTCTATCGAATCACTCATTCTCTCTATACTTTTTATTATTCCAGTAAATTCATTTTCTATTTCTTCTGATTTCTTTGATACCCCTTCTACTATTTTTACTGTGTTTTCTGTCGCTTTGTCTGCTTCGTCTACTCCTGTTTTTATTTCTTTCAATATTCCATCTATTTCTCCTGTTGTCTTTTTACTTTGTTCTGCTAATTTTCTTATTTCATCTGCTACTACCGCAAATCCTTTTCCTGCTTCTCCTGCTCTTGCTGCTTCTATCGCTGCATTTAACGCTAATAAGTTCGTTTGCTCTGCTATTATGTTTATTTTATTTACTATTTCTCCTATGTTTTGTGATTTCTCTTCTACTATTCTTACTACTTTTGATGTGCTTCTTGATTGATCTTCTGCTTTTTTTATTTCTTTCACTATTTCTTGTATACTTTCTAATCCTTCTTTTGATGATTCTAATACTATTCTTGAATTTTCTGATAAGTCTTGTGATAATTTTGATACGTTTTGTGCCGATGCGGCTACCTCTTCTACTCCTGAATTTGCATCTTCTACTGAATTTGTTGTGTTATTTACATCATTTGATATGGATTCTATTCCTGATGATATTTCTTCACTTACTGCACTTGATTCTTCTGCTAATGCCGCTAAGTCTGATGATGAACTTTCCATGCTTTCTGCTGAATTTCTTATTTCTAAAACAGTTTTTCTTAAAGCACTTGACATTTCCTCAAGACTTTTTGACATTTTTCCTATTTCATCTTCTCTAGTTATTTTAAAATCTTGAGTTAAATCTCCTTCTCCAAAGGTTATTACTTTTGATGACATTAATTTTAATGGTTTTGCTATCATGCTTCCTATTATATAAGAAATTATTATTCCTATAATCAACGATAATATAACTGTTATTATTACAATGTTTCTTATCCTGTTTATCGGTTGTAAAATTGCACTTTCTGTTGAACCTACAGCTACAGACCATCCTCTTATCCCTACAGGAGCAAATCCCATATATCTCGTTTCACCTTCAAAATAATAATTATCTGAAGCGATTTCATGATTTGTCATTCTAGTTAAAACTCTTGCCAGAGCTTCATGTATAGGATTTGTTTTTGATTCTTCTATAAAATTTCTTTGATCATAAACCAAGTCTAAATTATTATGAGCTATTACTGTCCCTTTTTCACTTATCATAAATGCATAACCTGATCCGCCAAGATTTATGTTTGTAACAATACTACTTAAATCTTCAGCGGAAATTCTTGCAATTAATACCGCTTCAATATTATTCGTTTGACTTGCATATATTGGAGTAGCCAACATAAAAACCACTGTTCCAGTTGCTCGACTTACTATAGGATCTGAAATATTTGTTCTTCCTCTAAATGCTTCTATTACATATTCTCTATCTCCAAGCTGAAGTGTTGATTCATCAGCATATCTTGCGTGACCTGTTTTATCTACTATTGCCATTGCTAAATAATTATTTCGTTCTATTTCTTCAATCAAAGCTCTTTTTTGAGTTTCCCATTCCATACTTCTTACAAAAGTTCTATTTGCAACTTATTCTAACCTCAATAAATAGGTTTCAACAACACCCTTTATTTCTCTTCCGGCTGATTGTGCATGAAGCGGTAATTCTCTGTTAATCTCACTTATTAAAACATTCGATGATGTAAAATATGATATTATGCCTAAAGTAAAAGAAATTACGAAAACTAAAATTGACAATATAACTATTAATTGAATCTTTAAACTTTTAAATTTTATCTTCATAGTAATCCCCTCCTAATAATTATTATAAAAAAATTTATTAGTAATATTAATTATATCACACTTACGTTAAAAAAATAATGTTTTTTTAAATTTTAAATAGTTAAATTAATTTCGTTTAAATAATTAATGAAATTTGTTAATTTTAACACTTTGACATTAACAATTTTGGTTCTATGTAAAATAGTGTAGCGTGCAACATGAAGTCGTAGTATAGATTGTTTGAGTAAAGCTATTTCTTCCATTTGCAGTATTCCTAATGGGAAACAGATAAAGTAGAAAGTATTAAAACTACATGGAATCAAAACTTTAGAAAAATCAAAAATATTTTTTATAAAAAAAGAAATTATGATATAATTTAAATAACTTTTATAAAAAAGAAAAGGGGGTATTGAAATGAAGAAATATGTTACTTTGATTATGCTTTTATTATTTTCATGTTTTATTTTTTCATATGTTTATATATCTGGCGAAAATGTTATTGGGGTTGGTGATGAAATAAATATTTATGGTTATAATCTTGATAGAGCTTTTATGAAAGTATTTAAGATTAATAATCCAGAAAATATTTTAATTCATGAAAAAAATATTTTGAATGAAAATAAGCGTCTTATTTTTCAAAAAATTATTAGATCTCAAAATAATCAAATTAATGATTCATTCTCTTTTAAAGAAAAAGGTTTATATTTAATTTCTTTTGAAGATGAAAATGCAAATATTATCTCTTATGAAAATGTCCTTGTTTCAGATTTAGAAATGATTTCTGCTTATAATCAAGAGAGACTTTTTTTAAAATTTTACGAAAAGTCTTCGATGCAATCAATAAATTGTGAAAAAGTTTATGTTATGGATTTAAATGATAATCTAATTACATTTAATAATTTAAGCGAGTTAAATATAGAAAACATGCCTTTAAAAAAAGTTATCATAAAAAATAATAATGATTATGCTTTTTTAAATTATAATTATTATCATAGTTATACTGTTTTTAAAAATAAATCTATTCAGTTTTTCAGCGATAAACCTATTTATAAACCTAATCAAGAAATGTTCTACAAAATTAATAGTTTTAAAAAAATGGGAAATCATTATGATTTGAATTTGAATCAAGAAATTTCTCTTAAAATTTATGATCCTGCTGGAAATATTGTTGAAAATAAAATTGTAAAAACAGGAGATTTAGGTGGATATGATAATAGTTTTTTTATTTCTCCTTCAGCACCTTTAGGCTATTATAGAATAGAAATAAAATACACTGATGAAAATGATATTTTTTATTACGGTTTTATAGTACAAGAATATGTAAAGCCTGAGTATACTGTTGAACTTTTCAGTTCTTCAGAAAAATATAATTCCGGAGATATAATTGATTTTAAAGCAGAAGTAAAATACTTTAACAACACTCCTGTAAAAAAAGCTAAAATTTCATATTATATTTATTATGCTCCTTTCAGTTCTGGATATTATGATAGGGGAAATTTAATTTATAGGGGTATAAGTTTTACTAATGAAGATGGTTTAATGAATATTCCTATAAAATCTCAAGAAAATCACAACGGAAGGTACACTATAGAAATTATCACCGTTGATGAAAGTCAACGACAGCTTGAATTTTCTTATGATGTTTCAGTTTATTCAGGGGATTATATAATTTCTACTGAAAATGATTATTATTCTCTTCCTTTAAATGAAGAATTTTCAATTAAAGGAAATGTTGACTATGTAAATAATCCCGATAAAAAAGTTTCTGGAGAAGGTGAAATATATATATATAATTATAGTAATGAGCTTATTTATAATACGGAAATCAATGTTTTAAACGGAGAATGGATTTTTGAAGGGATTATTGAAAATGAAGGTAGTTATATTTTAAACGTTTATTTTGAAGAAAGCGATTTAACTTTTTATGTTTATGCTGGAAGTTATTTTAAAAATGTTTTTGTTGAAAATATTCGATTAATAGATGATACATTATTCTTTAGATTAAGAATGTTGCAAGATATGCAAGGAGTTTTATTTCTTGCAGGAGAAGATTTTTATGATTTTGTAGAATATAATTCAAATATTTCTGAATACTCTTTTAAAATACCTAAAGATATAATCGAAAAAAATATTTTTATTCAAGGTTTATTTTTCAACAAAAATAAAAGAGAATGGATTAATGAAAGAGTTGATTTGAAAAATAGTGATTCTTTTATTTATAATTATGTTATTTCAACTGATAAAAATGAATATTCACCCGGAGATATAGTTGAATTAACTATTGATAGTGAATCTGATGGTATTTTTAGTTTATCAGTTGTAGATAAAGCAATTTATGAACTTATAGGGCACGAAAGAGATTATACAGAAGATGTTTATCCTCAATTATATTCGCCTGAAGTTTCTTTCTCTTTTTCTGATAAATATTTCAGAGTTAATTATTATGCTAATATTCAAGTAGATGAAATGCATACATTTGCATCTTATAAAGGCAGTTCACAAACAAAAACAAATACAAGAGAAATATTTACTGATACAGCTTTTTGGTTACCTACATTAAAAACAGAAAATAATAAAGCTACAGTAAGTTTTAAACTACCAGATAACTTAACAACCTGGAGAATCAACGCTCTTGCATTCAGCGAAGGCAAAGTTAATTTTACAAGAGATGAAATAGTTTCAAATTTAGATTACTATGTAAGACCTCTTCTTCCAAGTTTTTCAAGAAAAGGCGAAAATATTTTCTTTGATGTTGTAGTATATAATAATTCTAAAGAGGATATTAAATATAATTATTATGTTGAAGTTGATTCCGAAGGATTAAACATCAAAAATCATATGGGAGAAATTGCTTTATCTCCTTTTGAATCAAAAATAGTTAACCTTGAATTAGAAGCAAATGAAATTGGTATTTATTCAATAAAATTTGATTTTGAAAAAGATATAGTTATTCTACCTTTTGAAGTGAAAGATACTAAAATAACTTTAGAAATATTAAGTCTTTATAATTCAGATTCGAATCCTGTAGAAATTAAAAAAGGTGAACTTTATAGACCGTTTGATATTAAAAAAATTATTCAAGATAATATCGATTATCTTATTCAATATCCTTATGGTTGTTCTGAACAAACTATTTCTACCGTTTATCCACTTGTTATCGCTTCAAAAAATGGGTATCATGTTGAAGATTTAGATAAATTAGTTATAAATTCTGTTCAAAGACTTATAGTTCAACAAAATATTTATGGCGGTTGGGGTTGGTGGCAAAATGATGCATCTTCAATTCAATTAACCTCTTATGTTCTTGAAGGGTTATGGCATATTAAAGATAGCGGATATTTTGTTCCAGATGATATGATTAAACTTGCTATTGAGTATTTATTGCAAAATGATTTAACTGGTTACAGTTACTATGTTTTGAAAAAATATGATGTTCAAAATATTTCTTATAAGCCTAAATCTGATACAGATATATTGTATATGTCTTTTTATGATGAAGAAAATTACGAAAAAATGCTTTCTATGATATTAACTGATAACGATTTATCTAAATTGAAAATTTCTATAGACGGTTATTTCTTCGGAGAAATTGAATACAATTTCCTCGCTTTGAATAGTATTTTAAAAAGAGATACTAAAAACGATAAAATTTTGAATTTGTTCAGATATCTTTTAAACAATAGATATGGAAGAAGATGGTATTCAACAAAAGATTCAGCAAGAATGCTCGAACTTATGCTAAATTTTGAAAATCTTTTAAATATTGGCACATCTGAATTAAAACACGATTTTGTTGAAGCAGAAAATGACTTATTAATAAAAGATTCAGGATTATACGAAGTTATAAGAATCGTATCTGTTGAAGAAAGAGAAAATATTTCTACTGTTCTTGAAAAAGAATATTTTAAAAGATATGAAGTTGATATTTATGATTTTGATAATAAATTTTTAGCTTTAGCAGATATATTTATAAATATTGAAGATGATTTCTTTGTAAATTCAATAAAAACTAAAGAAGTTGAAAATAATTTATTAATTACAGATTCATATAAGTTGTGGGTTAACGATAATAAAAATGATTACTGGATTATTGATTCAGATAATTTGAAAATTAGAAAAACTGATTTCAGAGTTTTCATTAATGATGCAGATTATGATTATGTTCAAAAAATAATTATTAAAAATGATTTTGTTTATATTAGCAAATATAATGAATTCATAGTTTTAAATTTAAGAAATAATATAACTCAAAAAACTCAGTTTCAAGAATTAATTGACTTCACAGTTTCAGAAAACGGCTATATAGTAATGTTTAATAACAATAACAAAACATCATTATTTTTCTCAAATGGTAAAACTGTTAATATAATGAATGGATTTAGAATTTTAGATTATTATGATGGAAAGATTATATTAGCAGATGAAAAATCATATGTTTTAAATTTAGATGCGATGACTTATGAAGAGTTATTCCCATTTAAAGCTACTAAAATACTTGAAATAAATGATAATAAAATTAAAACTTTTGGGTTATTAAATTTTGAAGGAAATCGTAAAAATGTTTCAGAAGAACCTTTATTGTTTGAATTTAGTTATTCAAGAAAAGAAAATAATATTGTGAATGGGGATATTTTAAAAACTCGCATAAAATTCCAAACATCAATAGATGGATATTTTACTATTGAAGATTATATTCCTGGAAATATTCAAATATTGAATAATTATAACGAAAAAAATGTAGCGAGTACTAACAAATTTTATTCTTATTGGTATCAGCCATGGGATTATTGGTATTCTTCTTTTGAAGTAAAAAGAGATACTGTTGCATTTTTCTCTCATGGATTTTCAAGCGGTGTTTTTGATTATTATTTTAGAGTAACTCATGCAGGCGAAATTTATTTTATGCCTTCAATTGGTTTTAATATGTATTATCAAGGAAATTACGGTATTAGTGATTCGAGAATATTCAATATAGAAAAATGAAAAAGTTATTAATAGCTTTTTTTCTGATAATAAATGTTTTTTCGGTTTCATATAAAATTCATTATTATCCGGAATCTATAAGAATAAATGACGTTAACATTAATAAATTTTTAGAAGTTTCAAAAGTGCCTAAAATTCGTATCGTTATTATTGAAGCAGAAAATATCAATCAGTTTACTCAATTGACTAAAAAGGAATATACATATTATTCAGCAGTAACTACAAAACATCGTGATGAATATATAATTATTACACAACCTTTTCACATTTTAAAACAAAGAAATATTTTTGAAGATACTATTGAACATGAAATTTTTCATGTGTATTTCAACAATTTTTATAACCTCAGTAAAATTCAGCAAGAATCACTTATACATTATTTTACTGATGAAAGACCAGACGAATATTTTTATAACGCTTACTATAAAAGATTTTTGAAAGATCTTGAAAATTTCGGATTTAATATATTTAAATATTTAAACCATTATAAAAAATGAAGAGAAGATAATTCTTCTCTTCATTTTTTTATTGCATTAGATGCCGCAAGTAAATTAATGTCCCAAACAGGTGAAAAAGGTGGTGAATATGGTAAGTCTAAATTATTTAAATCATAAATAGTTCCATTCCTATAAATAAGTGAAACAATTACATTTATTCTTCCTAATAATTCTTTTCCAGAATATTGTGCACCTAAAATACGCCCTGTAACTTTTTCAAATATTAGCTTCATTATTATTCTAGAATTCCCATTATAATACCCCGCTCTATTTCTTGATTTTATTACAACAAAGTCTGCATCAAATCCTTTTGAAATAGCTTCCTTATATGAAAGACCTGTTTTAGCGTATTCAATATCATTAAATTTTGTTATAAGAGAACCAATAACTCCTGAAAAACTTTCGTTTTTCCCAGTTGAATTTTTTCCAGCAATTTTCCCTTGTTTGTTTGCAGTTGTTCCAAGCGGAATATATACGTCTTCTTTAGTAATAAAATTTTTTACACATGCACAATCTCCAGCAGAATAAACATCTTTTATATTAGTTCTCATAAAATCATCTATTTTTACAGCACCATTTTTCAATAACTCTATTTTTGAATTTTTTAAAAAGTTCGTATTAGGTTTTACACCTATCGATACTATTATCATTTCTGTTTCAACAATTTCGTCATCAATTAAAATTTCAAATTTTTCATTTTTATTTATTTTTTTTACAAGAGAATTGAATTTTACTTCTAACATTTCATTTTTCATATTCTCATAAAAATATTCATGTATTTCAGGCTCTATATCTCCTAATAAATTGCTCGTACCTTCAATTAAAGTAGAATAAATTTTTTTATGTACAAGCCCCTCTAAAATTTCTACTCCTATAAAACCTCCACCTATCACAACAGCATTTTGAGGATTATATTTTTTTATATAATTCTCTATTTCGTTAATATCTTCCGGATTCCTAACATAAAAAATACCTTCACCAAAATATCCGAAATCAGGTTTTATTGGAGATGCTCCTGTAGCAATTATAAGTTTATCGTATTCAGCAAAAAAAATATTATTGTCATTTTTTATCTGTACTAATTTTTTATCAAAATCAACACTTAAAGCTTCATGATTAATAAAAACTTCTACACCTTTTTCTAATTTAAATTTTTCAGGAGTAAAAGCAAATAAAGAATCCGTGTTTTTTACATCTTCAGTTAATACATAAGGTAACCCACAACCTCCATAAGAAATAAAAGGTTCTTTTTGAAAAATAGCTATTTTAAGATTAGGATTTTCTCTTTTAGCTGCCGCTGCTGCACTTGTACCTGCTGCAACTCCACCTAAAACTATCAAATCAAATTTCATTATTTATCACCTCTTAAAAATTTTTGTACTTCTTTTTCTAAAAAAGGGATTATTTGTGGGTAAGTTAAATTATCTGGTAAAGTATCAAATAATCCTATTTTTTCAATTTCCGTTTCTGGCAAATTTCCAATTACATTTATTTCAGCAAAAAATATTTTTCCATAATCTTTAATTCCTTCTTTTTCTACTGAGTAAATAAATAACGGAATTAAATGAAAATCTGATGCTCCAGTTTCTTCAAATAATTCTCTTTTTGCACAATCAAAAATATTTTCATCTTTCTCTCGATGTCCACCGGGTATTTCCCAAGTATCTCTTTTTTTATGCTTTACATATACCCATTTGTTATTAAATTTTGAAAAGATAACAGCATATTTTAAATCTTCATTTTTGAAAGGTTTTTCGTCATAATAGAATTCTACCTTCATTTGATTCCTCCCTTTTATATTTAATTAATTGATTAAAAATTAAAATTAAATTTTATCTATTAAAAAAATTATTACATAATAAATATCATAATATATATTCTTTTAAAATACAAGAAAATGGTTTAAAATTATTTGTTTTATTCAAAAAAAAAGATATAATAGTATTGTAATCAAAAACTTATAACTATTATTGACGAGGTAAAAATATGATTTTTGAATATTCAATTAACTTTGATAAAGTTGAAAAAGAAAATAAAAAAATTATTTCAAGAGTTGCTGTAAGGGCTGTTATTATAAAAAATAATGATATTTTAATGGTTAAAACTATCAAAGGTGATTATAAATTTCCTGGTGGTGGAGTTTCAAAAAATGAAAATTTTGAAGAAGCTTTAAAAAGAGAAGTTCTTGAAGAAACCGGATTTAAAATAATTAATATTAAAGAAAAATTAGGAATTATTGATGAAATAAAAAAAGATATTTTTGAAAAAGAAGCTGTTTTTGAGATGAAATCAATTTATTATTTATGCGATATAAGTGAATGTCAATATGAACAAAATTTAGATGAATATGAAAAAATATTAGATTTTTCTCCTGTATGGATTAATTTTAAAACCGCTTTACATGAAAATTTAGAACTTTTAAATTTTGAAAATAATGATATTAATCCATGGGTAAAAAGAGAAATTTTCGTATTAAAAAAAATTTGTAAACATTTTAAAAGTGAGGATAAAAAAGATGAAGGATAATTACTTAGATTATTTTGATTCTCCAATTGGTATAATAGAAATAAAAGCTTCTGAGAATTATTTGTTATCTTTAACATTTAATACGATTTTATATGAAAAAAACATAATTAAGAATGATATAACAAAAAAAACTTTTTCACAATTAGAAGAATATTTCAAAGGATTAAGAAGAGAGTTTGAACTACCTATACTTTTAGATGGTACAGATTTTCAAAAAAAAGTATGGAATTCGTTGATGAAAATTCCATATGGCAAAACATGCAGTTACAAAGATATTTCACAAAATATTGGAAATATAAATGCTTCAAGAGCCGTTGGAAATGCTAATAATAAAAATAAAATTCCAATTGTAATCCCATGTCATAGAGTTATTGGAAAAAATAATTCGTTAATAGGATATGCAGCTGGATTAAATATAAAAAAATGGCTTTTAGATTTCGAAAATTCTAATTCGTAGGAGGTCAAAATATGCTTAATGAAGGTCAAAAGGCTCCGGATTTCACCTTGAAAAACGAACAAAACCAAGATGTTAGTTTGAAAGATTTTAAAGGAAAAAAAGTTGTATTATATTTCTATCCAAAAGATAACACTCCGGGCTGCACAAAAGAAGCTTGTAGTTTTAGGGATGTGTATGACGAAATATTAGCAGCCGGAGCAGTTGTAATTGGTATTAGTAAAGATAAAACATCTTCTCATGAAAAATTTATTTTAAAATTTAATTTGCCATTTCATCTTTTAAGTGATCCTGAAAATACGGTTATAGAAAAATATGGAGTTTGGCAAGAAAAAAAGATGTATGGAAAAACTTATATGGGAATAGTAAGATCGACTTATATCATTGATGAAAATGGAATTATTTTAAAAGTATTTCCTAAAGTTAAACCAGATCAACATGGAAAAGAAGTTTTAGAATTATTAAGATAGCTTTCTATATTTTCTATAACTGTAGTTTTTGATTGTTCAACAACTTTAATTTTAGCTGTTTCGGCAGCTAAATGAGCATTTTTTCCCAATGGAGGAGCTATAATTATATTTACTCCTTTTTCTGCTAAAAGCTGTATAGCTTTTGGGCCTGAGCCATGTTCACTATCTATAGGGTTTTCTAAAAATTCAACATCTTTAGTTTTCAAATCATAAATCACAAAGAACTTTGCTCTTGCAAATCTTTCATCAACTAACGAATTAATATTTTTTTCCTTTGCACATAATGATATTTTCAATTTTTTTCACCTCTTATTATTTTTAATACTTTTTTTGAAATTAGTAAAATTTCTTTTGACGAACTACTAACATATTTTGTAATTGGATTTTTTTCATTTGTTGCTTTCATAATATTTTTATCGAAAGGAATCTTACCTAAAATTTCTATATTTTCGTTTTTACAAAAATCTTCTATATATTTTGTGTTTTCAGCATTTATATCATATTTATTTATAACTATTCCAAACTCTCTTTTAAAATGTTTTGCAGTATCAATAATCCTTTTTAAATCATGTATACCAGATATTGAGGGTTCAGTTACGATAACTACATAACTTACTCCAGTAATTGATGATGTTGCGGGACATCCAATTCCAGGAGAACCATCAATTATAACAATTTCATGATTTTCTTCTTTTGCAATTTTATTTGCAAGCTTTCTTACTTCAGCTACTAATCCACCAGAAGTTTCTTCACCCGGTTCTAAATTTGCATGAATTAAAAACGTGTTTTCTCTAGAAGATTTATAATATTCTCCTGCTCTGTTATCAATTAATTCAATTGCTCCAACTGGACAATTTATTACACATCTTCCACAACCTTCGCAAGAAAATTCGTCTATTAAAAATTCTGAGTTCTTTTCTGTAATAGCTTCAAATTTACATAAAGTTTTACATTTACCACAAGATATACATTTTTCACTGTTTAATACTGCTTTTTTTCCTCCATAATAATCATATTGTTTTTCTAACTTTGTATCAAATAATAAAAATAAATTTGAAGCATCTACATCACAATCTACTCCTATAGAATTATTGAATAAATCAATAAATGATGCAGATAATGTTGTTTTACCAGTACCGCCCTTTCCAGAAACAACTGCTATTTGTTTAAACATTGTAAACACCAACTTTTTCTGCTATTTCTTCAAATATTTTTTTATATTTTTCATTTTCAGAAATTAATTCACTTTTTGAATATATTTTAGCTATCTCATTTGAAAAAGGAATTTTTTGAATTACTTTTAAATTTTTTTCTTTTATGAATTGATTCATCTCTTTATACTCATATTCACTTTCATACTTATTTATAACAATGGCGTGTTCAATTTCCATAAGAGAAACTATTTCTTGAACTGCTTTTAAATCATGAAGACCAAAAGGAGTAGGTTCAGTAACTAATAATGCAAAATCAACATTCTTTAATGTTTCAACAACAGAACACGAAGCGCCTGGAGGAGAATCTAAAATTTGAATATCTAAATTTTTTGAAAAATGTTTTAATTTTTTTATTATTTTAACTCCTGAAGGTTTTCCAATATTAAGAACGCCCTCACCAAAGTTAATGTTCTTATATGCACCGTACTTAATTATTCCTATATCTTTTTCTTCAGTTTTTATAGCATTTACTGGACATACATCACTACAAACGCTACAGCCATGACAAAGTGTTTCAAATACAAGAGTTCCTGTTGGAAAACTATTTATAGCTCCAAATTGACATTTTTGAGCACAAATACCACATTTATTACATATTTCATTATCTACTAATGGAATATCTAAATTTACTTTTACTTCTTTTTCAAATTTTATATTAAAAAATAAGGAACTATTAGGTTCTTCTACATCACAATCAAGCAATTCAACATGTTTTCTTTCTTTTATAACATTCGCAAGATTTGTTGAAATTAAGGTTTTACCTGTTCCTCCTTTTCCACTTAATACAGCTATTTTCAATTATTTTCTCCTCCATCCATTACATTAATTAATAAAAAATTTTTTAATCATTTTGATTTAATCTGTCATTCAACATTTTTATTTCTTTTTCTAAAAAATCCTTTTTTCTTTTCAGGAATTCATTTTCATCATAATTTAAAAAACATAAATTTCTGTTTTTAAAATTTCTTTGATTAAAAAAAGAATTTCTTCTGTTTCTGCCCCTTCCAAAAAAACATCTTCTTCCTGAAAAAGCTCTATTTCCATTATTCTCTCTTTCACTAACTTTTTCATTTAATAACCATACTGGTCCTCTTCCATCTCCGTAAGGCATAATGCCACCTCCTAATTTTATATATATGCATTATTATTATATATGTTTTTTGCATATATATAAAATGTTATCTAGAGCTTTTATAAATCATTATAATTAATTAAAGATAAATAAAACGAATTAAAGTTTTAAATCATAAAATTAAACGATTAGAAAAAATTCTAACCGTTTAAATTATTTATTTTACTAATAAACTTTTCTATATTTAATTTCAAATGAATCATTTCTACTTTTATATCTTCTAAATATTTTTTACCTGATAAAGTTATCTTATAAATTTTTTTAGGTGGTGAAGAGGATGTATCCCAGTCAAATTCAATCATTCCTGTTGTTTCTAAATCTGCAAGAAATCTATATATTCTTCCTTTATTAGAAATCCCTGGAAGGTCTATCCCGTATTCAATTAATTTTTCTGCTATTTTATAACCATGAGAAGGTTCTTCAGCTATTATTAAAAGCATATACGCATTTAACAACCACCCTTTCCCATGAAAACCTCCGCCTCTTTTTCCATTTCTCGGCATCATCACACCTCAATGTCCGTTGTGATGATGTTTATCTTGAACTTCATATTCTTTATCTTCCACATTTCCTTTTATATATTCTTCTACAATTTCCTTTACAGAACCCGAAGCACCTCTATAAATTTGAATGCCTAAATCCGAAAAAAATTGTATAGCTCTTCCACCTATTCCTCTTACAACCATAACATCAACATTATTTTCTTTCATAAAATATGGAATTTGTCCTGGTTCATGTGTTTCTGCCATAGGATTTTCTATTACATTAATTTCATAATTTCCATCATTTATTTCAGCAAAAGCGAAATAATCAGCATGACCAAAATGTTCTGAAATCGGACTTTGATCTCCTTTGTTTTCTAATACTGGAATTGCTAATTTCATTTTAAAACACCTCCTAATTTTATATATATCATTATTTATTATATATGTTTTTATTATATATGTCAAGAAATTTTTGTAATTTTTATAAGAAAAGTGATTCTATATATCTTTTTGTGGAGTTTTACTTAGAAATTTTTAATAAATTATTATTAAAAAAACTTTAAATTAATTTCTCTTTTGATTATTTAGAGAAGATTTTAATGTAGTGCAACAACCACGACGAACTTTGCACAGCGTTACAGAACTTATGGCAACATTGATATTTTATAGATAATTTATGGAAAATCATAAATCTATTTTTTTATATTCGGTGATAGTTCTAATAATTTGAAATGAAAAAGCAAAAACATTAAACTTTTATAATAACGAAGTGCTAAACATCAGATAAAATTATTAGTTGGAGAGCAGAAAGTTGGTCAGTTGAATAGGAAATACATTAAAAATTTCAAAACTGTTTTTAGAAAAGCTTTTCCTTTCAACTTTTAGGCTTTATATGATTTTCCTGACCAACTGACTATAAATTATTATGAACCACTTTTTTTACATAGAACCAGAAAAGTCTATCAAAATTTTGATAGACTTTTAATAATTTTATTTTTCGTATTTAAAGAATGGATAAGTTTCGTTTTCTATTATTTCCCAAATATTTTTAAAATCCCATCTATTATATGTTGATTTTTTCATCATTTGCTCTGTTGTTTTACCTTCTCCTTTTCCAGCATCATTTTGACCTGATACTTCATTATCATAATAAGAATTTCGTATATTTCCTTTTATATTATTTCCGATTAATCCTCCCGAATTAGATTCTCCTGTAACTAATGAACTTGAATAAGAATTCCTTATACTAATCCCATTAGAACCAACAAGTCCTCCAACATTATTTTTCCCTGTAACTGTTCCTGAAGCATATGCATTTAACATATAAGTGCGATAATAGTCCATATTGTTCATTCCGACTACTCCACCAATATTTTCATTTCCAAAAATATCTCCAACTGCACTCACATTTATTAAGCGACCTTCATTTAATCCGACAACTCCACCTACAAGATTTGAGCCTTTTATGTACCCTTCAAATTTTACATTTTCTATAATTCCTGCATTGTAACTAGCAACTCCACCAACCATTTTAACATAAGACCTATCTGCCGTTATACTTGAATTTATTATTTCTACGTTTAAAATTTTTCCGTAATTTTCACTCGCTAATACTCCAATAGTATTTGATAAATTGCTCTTACTATAATATTCCATATTTTCAAGAATTAAATTTTTTATTTCGCCATTTACTCCTATTTGCGAAAATAAACCTTTATATGGTTTATTCTGTATTTTTAGATTACTTATTTTATGATTATTCCCATCATAATTTCCGTTAAATATTCTTATAAGTCCTATAGCTTCCCAATTTTCATATTTAGATAAATCAATATCTGCTATTTGTTTAAAATATTTGTTATAATTATATTTCACATTTTCTAGATCTTTAGAAGTTGAAATTAAATATGGATTATTTCTTGTTCCGTTTCCTCCACTAAATTTATATTCAAAATTTGCGGTTAATACATAATCTTTTTGCGGCATATTAAATATGAAAGGATTATCGTAAGATAAAACTTTTCCTTTTGCATCAGTCCAATATTTAAAATTTTCCTCTGGATATGCTTTTATTTCAACTTTTTCTGCTACTTCGTATAATCTATTTAAATAAAAAATTTCCCCTCCGTAGTTAGGCTCAAGTCTTATTTCTAATGAAAATTTTTGAACTGTTCTTTTGAAATAAGGATATGTTGTATTCTCTTGAATTCCCCAAATAAAATCAAAATCCCAATCAATATAAGTTTCTCTTTTCATCATTTGTTCTGTTGTTTTACCTTCACCTTTCCCAAAATCATTTTGAAAAGAAGTGTTTAAATCATAATAAGAATTTTCTATTATTCCATTTTCATTATAACCTATCAATCCACCAGTTGATTCATCGCCAATAACTTTAGAAATAGAGTATGAATTAATAACAGTATCTCTATTATATCCAACCATTCCGCCTATATTAGACTTACCTAAAACTTCAATGTTTGAAAATGAGTCAGATAATTTATAATTGTTAATTCCAACAATCCCACCAACTATTTTATTTCCTTGTATTTTCCCAGTAACGTAACAATTAGAAATTCTTCCGCTATTTAAAGCAGCTAAACCACCCACATAATTACCGCCAACAATTGAAATATTTTCTAAATAAACATTTTCTATAGCACTATCATAATATACTCTCCCAAATAACCCTTGATAATCTCCAAATTCGTCATTTATAGTTAAATTTTTTATTTTATATCCATTTCCATCAAAAAAAGCATTTGATAAATCTATTGGAATCCAATTATCGTATTCAGACAAATCAATATCTGATTCTTGTCTATAATAAGCTCTTCTGAAGTGTTCTCTGTTTATACGCAATAAATCTTCCGCATTCAAAATTTTGATTGGATTATTATATGTTCCAAGAAAACAACCAGAAAAATTTAATAAGATAAATAAAGAGATTATCAAAAAAAACATTATTTTTTTCATTAAATTACCTCCCTTAAAAACGGATAACTTTTTCTTTCATTTATATCCCAAATACTTTCAAAATCCCATTCAACAAAAGTTTCTTTTTTCATCATCTCCAAAGTGCTTTTACCTATAGCATATTCGTCAGATGTTTCAGATTTTTCTAAATCATAATAAGAATTTTCAATTATTACAAAACCAATACCAAAGAAAGCACCTTTTTCATCTGTATCAGAAAATGATTTGACTGCTCCCACACTATAGCAATTTTTAATAACCCCATGAGAACTATATCCTATAACCCCCCCTAAAACTTTTTCTCCAGTTACTGTGTTATTTGAAAAAGAATTAACTATACGACTAGAAATCAATTTACCTACTAAACCTCCAACATTTTCTGAACCGGTTACATCTCCTATTGCATAAGAATTTTCAATCGAAGCACTTGTTAATCCTATTAATCCGCCCACATCTTTTCCAGTCGCTTTAACTTCTACATTTGACATATTATTTTTTGTGACATTTCTTAATGCATAACCTATTAAACCTCCCACATAATTTTTTCCTATCGCCTTTCCATTTGCTCTATTATTTTCAGCTATTCCTGTATTTTCTCCAATTAACGCTCCAATATTTTCATAACCCTCTACAATAACTTCAGAATAACAGTTTTTGACAACACCAAAAAAATCTTTTTTTTCTCCTATCCAATATTTCGCATGATTATATCCTACTACACCGCCTACTTGAAAACTCCCGTAAATATTTCCATTTACTTCAGAATTAATAATTTCTCCTATATTATATCCAGCAATTCCTCCTACAGAAGAATTTCCGTTAATATTTCCACTTACTTTTGAATTCCATATTTTCCCAGAATTCCATCCTGCTATTCCGCCAACGTAATAATTTCCTTTTATATCAATATTTTCAATTACCACATTTAAAATTTCGCCTGAAGAACTAATAGAAGTAAATAGTCCTGTATAATCGCTTTTTTTATTAATTTTTAAATTGGTAATTTTAAATCCATTTCCATCATATCTTCCAGAAAAACTTTTAATAGACTCCCAATTTTCATATTCAGATAAATCTATATCTGCAATTTGCTTATAATGACTTTCACGATTTAATTTAACTTTTTCTAAATCTTCAGCGGTTCTAATAAGATAAGGTTTTAACAAAGAACCTTGAATAGGAATTAAAACACATCCAGAAAAACTAATTAACAATAAAATAATTAATAAAACAAAAAATATTTTTCTCATTTTCAATCCCCTTTTTATATTTTTTATTTTTTTATTAATTATATCAAAAATATTGTCAAAAATATAAACAAAAAATAAAAAATTAACTTTGTTTAAAATGCCAATAAAAAAATAACCCTTAAGGGGTTATTTTTTTATATAACATCTGAACATGTGGTATATCATCTTCAAGATATTCTTCAGATACTGTTTTAAATCCTAATTTCCCATATAATTTTTGAAGGTGTGCCTGAGCTGATATTCTTATTTCTGTGCCTTTTAATTCTGTTTCAATAAATTTTATAGCTTTTTCAATAATTAAATTTGAAATGTTTTGTCCTCTAAAACTTTTAGTGACTATAACTCTACCTATTGAATTTTCAGGATAAGAAACTCCTTTATTCAATATTCTTAAATAAGCAATTATTTTATCGTCTTCTTTCAAAAATAAATGATGAGCATTTTTATCTTTGCCATCACAATCTAAATAAAAACAATTTTGTTCTAAAATAAATACTTCATTTCTCAATCTTAAAATATCATATAACTCTTCAAGAGACAGTTCGTTAAAATGTTTTAAAATTAATTCCATATTATTCTCCTTTTATTTCTCTTACTATTTCCACTTTTTTTAAATGATCATTTTCAAAATAACATCTATGTTCGTAAATTTCATCGTTTTCTAAAATTTTTGGTAAAAATTTTGGTATATTTAAAGCTATTCCTGTATTTTTAGGGTGTAAAATCCATTCAATATTTTTCCAATCTAATATTCCTTCTTCAACTTTTTTTGGAGTTTTATATTCAAAATTTGTAGGAACTTCAGCAAGAAAAACATACATTCCACCAAAATCTTTTCCGTTATTTTCCCAAGTTACATCACCTTTATATTCAGCTTCTAACAATTTTATTCCTGTTTCTTCAACTACTTCTCTTATTATTGAATTATATGGAGTTTCTCCTTTTTCAATTTTTCCGCCAACTCCATTCCAACTTCCCATCCAACCAGAAGTTTTTTCTCTATTTAATAATAAGATTTGATTTCCTCTTTTTATAAAACAAATTGTATATTCAAACATAAATTCTCCTTTTATCTTAATTTAAAATCATAATTTTTTAAATTTTCATAGTAATTTCCTTTCTCAGGTATAAATTTTAATATACAATAATCCGGATCATCTTTCCCCTCTTTATAAAATATTTTAAATTCTTCTTTCCATAATTTTGATTTAATAATTTCATCATTAATAATTACTATTTTTCCGATTAACTCTAAACCGATAAAATTTTTTTCGTCATAAAAATAAACTGTAGCTTTTGGATTCCTTATAATATGTTTCACTTTTGTTGATGAAGTATTAGTACTGAGATAAAAATAATCAAAGTTTTTATTTTCTAATTTCAACATAGCTTTTGTGTTAGGATATCCTTCGTAATCAATAGTACTTAATACTAATGAATCAACTTTTTTTATTAGATTTAAACTTTTTTCAATAATTCCTTCATTCATAATCTTTCACCTCATTTTTATTTTTTTGAACAAAAAATTATATAGAAAATCTAAAGTAAATTATTATTTTTTTATATTATATACTATTTTACTTAAATTAGAAAATTAATTTTTATTGAACTATAATATTTCAATATGTTATAATATAATCATATGATATTTTATATTTAATCTAAAATACTCCGAGTCTTTTTTTCTAAGGGAAACTATGAAATAAAGACCGTTAGGGTATAACTGGAAACGGTTGTGCCTCCCATTGGAAAGGAGTGTTAATTTATTCTAAAAGATTTTACATAATCTTTTAGTAATTTAACTTCTTTTCCGTAATATTATGAAAGGGGGTTAAATTTTTTTTAAGCGATGTCAAAAGGTAATTTAATCATCTAATAACCAAATCAGGAGGGGATTGTAATGAAAAAATCAAAATTGATTGGATTTTTAGTTATTTTACTTGTATTAGTAGGAGCAGGGTTAATATATTTT
>Ga0334888_1000565_pt1 | contig 57711 bp, 59 predicted proteins | sample GraSluR1_MG_FD_207227 | JGI IMG/M metagenome (GOLD analysis project Ga0334888, IMG submission 207227) | Sludge microbial communities from methane-producing bioreactor in Wageningen University, Netherlands - Granular Sludge_3_08-R1 | ecosystem: Engineered > Bioreactor > Anaerobic > Unclassified ...
CTAAGATAGCTGGTTAGTTCCTTTCGTTCCCCTTCCTCAAGTCTTACACAATACAATTTTTTCCGTGACACAATACTAAAGGTATGGCATGTTATATGATTTAAAACTTATGTTACAGAGCACTAGGACGTTATCGAAGCTTATGTCGAATGGAATCATAACAGACACCAAGTTAGCCTCGACTGATTTATTTGGTACATCAAAGACAGAAGGTGTGAATGTTATCACATTTTTGGCTTCATCTGAGCTTATTGAAGTTGAAACGTATCCAGATACAATTTTTTTAAGTTTTACATCATTTGTCAGTCCAGCTTTGACTACAATTAAATTTTTTATCTGCAAAATTTCATTTACCTCCTTAATGGCAGACTCACAATCTCCTGTTGAATTCTTGAAATGAATAGGATTTAATAAATATTCTATAACTTTAATCAATTTGGGTGATGGGAGATCTGGATCGGAATTCTCCTCCTTGTTCAACTCCTCTAAAACATTTGAAACCCACCACCTTCTAGTCGATCCGTCGTGGACGTAATCTAAATCAACACCTCTAAAGAATCTCGTTAGATATGATGATGATCTATACGGAAAGCTATCATAAGGAGAGTCACCGCAGATCATTTCCGCTAATTTGTCCAAGATGCTAATATCCATTTTCATGATAAACACTTCCATAGCTATTATTTTGTTTGGCTCCTCGCTATTCGGTCGCGTACTCGTTCTACTGAAAATTGCCACTCGAATCGAATCCAAGCGACTCATTTTCTGCCAAACAGCCATTACGTCATCCGTTATCGCTATTCAGTAATCTGGGTACGCGACCCGCTATTCCGTGTGGATAACATCAGGATAGCGATAAGGGGCCACAATCATGTGAATACCTGCCATGAATCCCTTTCTGATTCAGCAGGTAACGATACATCTCATGATCATCCCTATCTCTAGCAGTCATGAAGTTACATGGGGCAAGCTACAGGATTGGTGATCTCTCAAATCCACCCACACAAATCAGCGAGGAGCCTTTTGTTTCTTACGGTCTTTTTGCTGTATGCCTTATACATTTTTCTTTCTGTCCTTAATTTGCGTTTCATTTGTGACATAATTTGTGACATAGTTAGCTTAATCGATATCATTATCCTCATCCATTTTTCCACACCCACCTCGACCCCCACAGCCTTTTTCACCCATCCCCGCCAACTACCACCCATGAGAGCGCTTGCCGTGACCGGAAGGCTCGCCGAGAGGATGGTGAGGGAGGCGGTGGGGGACCGGGCCGACGTCCTGGTTATGGACGTCGACGTCGCCTCCTTCATAACCCCGAAGATGCTCCGGGATGCTGCGCCCGAGGGCTACGATATAATCCTGATCCCGGGGGCGGTCACCGCCGACTTCGGCCCGGTTTCGGCGGAGCTGGGCACAATGGTCCGGCTCGGGCCGAAGCACGCCGTCGACCTCCGGCATATCCTGCCCCTCCTGGACTCGGTCGAGCTCTCGACGACCGTCCCCGCCTGCCTCCTCCTGGAGGAGAGGACGAGGTCGCAGGCCCGGGCCGCCATCTCTTCCCTGGAGGCGGGAGCGGAGGCGCCGTTGTCGATCAAAGGGGTCAAGGTCGGGGGCGCGAGCCGGATGAAGGTCCTGGCGGAGATAGTCGACGCGACCCGGCTCGATGATGCGGCCCTGGTTGAGAAGATCCGCCACTATGAGGGCGAGGGGGCGGATATGATCGATCTGGGGATACCCCTCGACGCCGACCCCGGCGACGTGGTCAGGGCCGTCTGCGTGGCGTTGGGGGCGACCCGCCTCCCCATAAGCGTCGACTCCCTCCGCCCCGACCTCCTCAGAGCCGGGATCGAGGCGGGCTGCGACCTGGTCCTCAGCCTCGACGGCTCCAATCTTGGCGAAGTGGGTCCGATGGCTGCCGGGGCCGGGGTGCCGGCGGTCGTCCTGCCGGGGCCGGAGGCGACCCTGGCAGAGAACCTCCGGCGGGCCCTCGCCCTGGGCGTCTCCGCCATGGCCGACCCGGTCCTGAGCCCGCCGCTCCTCGGCCTCGCCGAGTCGATCTGCAGGTACCGCGACTTTCATCAGGCCTTTCCCGAGGTCCCCCTCTTCTTCGGCGCGGGGAACGTGACGGAGCTCCTCGACGCCGACTCCCCCGGGGCGAACGGGCTCCTCGCCGCCCTGGGGGCGGAGGTGGGGGCGAGCGTCCTCTTCACCCCCGAGTACAGCGATAAGGCCCGCGGCAGCATCCGGGAGCTTCGGAGGGCGAGCGAGATGGTCCATCTCGCCGGCGCGCGCGAGACCCCCCCAAAAGATCTCGGCCTCGACCTCCTCATCCTCAAGGAGAAGCGCCGCCGCCCCGAGGCGGATATGCCGGGGGGATATATTGAGGTGGAGGCCTGCGGCCCCGGGGGCGGCGGAGGAGAGGTGGTTGACGGAGTAGACGGATTTGCGGCCGTCCGCGGCCGCGGACGCCGGATGGAGATGGACCCCGCCGGAAGCTTCAGGATAGGCGTCGCGAAAGGGAAGATCGTCGTCATCCACGACGCCGTCGCCCTGGTGGGGGTCTCAGCCCGGGACCTCCTGGCGGAGATCGTGGACCGGGGGCTCGTCACCAGGCTCGACCACGCCGGATACCTCGGCCGGGAGCTGGAGAGGGCCGAGACCGCCATACGGATTGGGAGGAGCTACTCCCAGGACGAGCCGCTATTCTCGACAAAGAATTAAATAAGATCGGGTAATCCACCAACCCCTGATGAATCAGAGATCATGGGCCATTTTAGTGGCGATCTTCATAGCCGGCATAATGATATTCTCCACCTTCGCCAGCTTCGTGACGCCGGGCGGGGGCCCGCCCGAGACCACCACCCGCGGGGCCTGGAACCCGGCGGACTTCGGGGTAGGTGGGCGGCTGATCAACTGGGACTTCAATAGCATCGGCGACTGCCTGGGGATGTACCCGGAGGAGCTGGTCTACGCCTTCTGGATCGATATGACCGCCTCCGAGGACCTCACCGAGGCCGCAGCCCTCTCCCTCCCCCCCACCATCGGCCTCACATACCGAGACCAGCTGAGACTATACCCCTCTCCGATCGATAGAGCCTCCTGGGGGCTCTTCGCGGACCAGATAGCCGAGTTTCACTGGACGAAACCCGCCCGAATAGGAGCCCAGGGGCTCGCTGTATTCTACAACGGGTACCAGCTGGTGCCCATAGGGACGACGGAGATCTTCACCGTCCTGGGGACGCCGGTCCTCTTCGGAACAGAGACCTCGGTCAAGTCGGTCCTGGACGTGGTGACAGGGCAGGCCCCCACCACCGAAAAGTTCGTCCTACCCTACGAAGAGACCGCCGACCTCCAGATATCGGTCCTCGGAAGAGAGGCCGTCGATAACCCGGGCTTCATGCCCCCCCTGGGCGGAGAGTACCTAGAGTCTTACCTGGGCGTCAGCCCCTCCGATGACGGCTTCTCGCTGACGGTGAAGTACCTCGCCCTCCGCGGAGAGAGCGAGAGGAGGGTCGAAGACCTGGCGACGAGCCTGGGCCTTGAGACCGAGAGAGAGGGGAGGATAGCGACATTCTCGGGCTCCATTGAACCTGAGAGGTTGGCTGAGACGCTGGGAGCGTTCGTCGCTCCTTAGCGCAACCTTTTTAGCTGGGAAGCGGCCCCCATCAGCTAAGCCGTTAAGGGCGATTTTTCCGATGAATGATGACGGGCACCGCCCTGAAGGAGAATCAATTATGGCAAGACCGATATACGTTAGATTTGACGTTCCAGCCGACCTCGCCTCCAAATCCATCGAGGTCATCGAGCTGGCCCGCGATACTGGAAGGCTCAAGAAGGGGACGAATGAGACTACCAAGGCGATCGAGCGCGGCGTAGCAAAGCTCGTGGTCGTCGGCGAAGACGTGGAACCTCCTGAGATAGTGGCCCATATCCCGCCCCTCTGCGAAGAGAAGAAGACTCCATACATATACGTCAAGAAGCAGAGCGAGATCGGCGCAGCCTGCGGCATGAGGGTCAAGAGCGCAGCGGTGGCCATCTTGGAACCGGGGAAGGGAAAGGACGTCCTGGACGAGATAGTTCAGAAGGCTCAGGCCCTGAAGTAGGGGTGTTAGCTGATGGCAGACGAATGGGAAGGCGTTCCCGCCGAAGTGATAGAGATCATAGGCAACACCGGGATGCACGGTGAGGCCACCCAGATCAAGTGCAGGATTCTGGAGGGCAACAACAAAGGCCGCATCATCACCAGGAACTGCATGGGCCCCATAAGGATGGGGGACGTTCTGATGCTGCTGGAGACCGCCAGGGAAGCCAAGAAGCTTACCACCAGGTGAGGCCTCATGGAAGAGAGAAAGTGCTCCTTTTGCAACCGGAATATCGAGGCCGGGACAGGGAAGATCTACGCCAAGAAGGACGGCACAGTATTCTATTTCTGCTCGTCCAAATGCGAGAAGAACATGACCAAGCTCAAGAGGGTCCCCAGAAGGATCGAGTGGGCGATCAAAGGGTGGTAGGGCTTGGAGAGGACCTTCGTCATGATCAAGCCCGACGGCCTCCAGCGGGGGCTCGTCGGAAGGATCATTCAGAGGATCGAGGCGAAAGGGCTGAAGATCGTGGCCATGAAGATGAGGACGATCCCCCTCGCCGTCGCCGAGGAGCATTACCTCGAGCACGCAGAAAAGCCCTTCTTCAAAGACCTCGTCGGCTTCATCACCTCGGGCCCCTCGGTCCCGATGGTGGTGGAGGGGAAGGGCGCCATCTCCGAGGTCAGGAAGATGAACGGGGCTACAAACCCCTCTGCGGCCCAGCCAGGGACCATCCGGGGAGACTATGGCCTGGACATGGGTCGGAACGTCATCCACGGCTCCGACTCCCCCGAGTCGGCGGCAAGAGAGATCGCCCTCCACTTCGATGAATCCGAGCTCTCCAGCTACTCCAGGATAGATGAGGCCTGGCTCTACGAGTGAGAGCGCCCCAGCCCCGGAGGTCCGGCATCTTAAGGGAGAGCGGCCCTCATCGCCGCCTTCGTGACAGAAGGGGTCCGGATGTGATCGGTCATGAAGCAGAAATCGAGGAAGCCGAAGAAGGGGAAGGGCCAGCCCGAGTCCAACCTGAGAACCCCCATAGTCTGCGTGATGGGGCATGTGGACCACGGCAAGACGACCCTTCTCGACAAGATCCGGGGCACCACCATCGCCGACGGCGAGGCCGGTGCCATAACCCAGCACATAGGAGCTACAGAGATCCCTCTGAACGTCATCAAAGAGGTCTGTGGACCCCTCTATAGAGGAGACTTCCAGATACCCGGCCTCCTCTTTATCGATACCCCTGGCCACCATTCCTTCACGTCCCTGCGGAGCAGGGGCGGATCTCTCGCCGACCTTGCCATCCTCATCGTCGACGTAAACGAGGGTTTCCAGCCCCAGACGATAGAGTCGATAAACATCCTCAAACGTTACCGGACCCCCTTCGTGGTGGCGGCAAACAAGATCGATCGGATATCCGGATGGATGCCGGTAGAGGGGGCGCCCCTCGCCAGGACCCTCAAATCCCAGACCGAGAGGGCCCGCGGAGACCTGGACAACCGGGTCTACGAACTGATCGGGGAGCTCTACAAGTACGGATTCAACTCGGATCGGTACGACCGGATCAGCGACTTCACCAAGAACGTCGGGGTAGTCCCTATAAGCTCCATCTCCGGAGAAGGGGTCCCCGACCTCCTCATGGTCCTCCTGGGGCTGGCCCAGAAGTTCTTGAAGGAGAACCTGATGGTCAGGGTGAGCGGCCCCGGGGTCGGGACGATCCTGGAGGTGAAGGAAGAGAGGGGCCTGGGGACGACCCTCGACGTCATCCTCTACGACGGCGAGTTCCGGGCCGGCGACACCATCGTCGTCGGGACCCTGAAAGACCCCATCGTCACCAAGATCAGGGCCCTCTTGAAGCCCCGGCCCCTCTCGGAGATAAGGAGCGAAGAGCGGTTCCTTCCGGTGAAGCACGTGGCCGCCGCCAGCGGCGTAAAGGTATCGGCGCCGAAGATCGAGGCAGCCCTCGCCGGCTCCACCATCAGGGTGGTGACGGAGGGCGAAGATGTAGATCTCATCGCCGATGAGGTGAGGTCGGAGCTGGAGACGGCGAGGATCGATACCGAGAACGTGGGGGTGATCATCAAGACCGACACCATCGGGTCCCTGGAGGCGCTGGTCGGGGAGCTGGAGTCGAAGGAGATACCGATCCACTCCGCCGACGTCGGCCCCATCACCAGGAGGGACGTGATCAGGGCGGACGCCATCAAGGATCCCCTCTACTCTGCGGTCTTGGGCTTCAACGTCAAGATCCTCCCCGACGCCCTAGCCGAGGTCCAGAAGAGCGACGTCCCGATCTTCCTATCCGACGTCATCTATACCCTCCTCGAGAACTACGAAGACTGGGTCGGCGACCAGAAGATGAGGATGGAGCAGGAGAGGCTCCAGGCGGTTATAAGGCCCGGGATGATCAGGATCATCCCAGACTACGTCTTCAGACAGTCCAAGCCGGCGGTGGTGGGGGTCCAGGTGGTAGGGGGCCAGATCACCAACAGCGTCACCCTCATGAGGGAGGACGGCGCCGTCGTCGGGACGGTGAAGGGAGTCCAGATGGGCGGCGAGAACGTCGGATCTGCCAGCGTCGGGAAAGAGGTGGCGGTCTCCATCGACGGTCCCACCGTCGGCCGCCAGATCCACGAGGGAGATATTCTTTATGTCAACATCCCCGAACGGCACGTCAAGATCATCGAGGCGGAGCTGAAGCAGAGGTTCTCAGAGGACGAACTGGAGGCTCTCGAGAAGTTCCTGGAGATCAAGAGGAGCAAAGACCCCTTCTGGGGGCGCTGATCCTCCGGCCAGAACCGCTAAATGCTTTTGCTATTTTTTGTACTTATATCTAAGTCTGAGATGGGGACTGCGGCTCTGGTGGTCGGATGGGGCCTCATCGATCCATCTCGTCAAGGCGTCGGTCTTGAGCGTCAGCGGCTTAAATGAAGGATGAGAATAACCTTTTGAGGGTGAGCTTATATGAAGGCTAGTCTGGTGGTTCTTGGGCTGATAATATCGATCTCAGCCATGGCAGTCCTGGCATTCGGCCAGGTGGAGTTCTCCTTTGGAGAAGAGAGGGCGATCGATCGGTTTGAGAGGGGGATCGGTGGTCCCTGGACGGGAGGGGATAGATATCCGGGGTGGCAGCCCTTCTCCTTCACAAAACCCGAGTTCTCCAAGATGACTACTCCGGTGCAGAAGGAGACGGATGAGGCTAAGCTGGACCTCGACGATCTGGCCCTCCTCGGCCACGTCACGATAATCAGCGGCAACCTGACGGTCGCCGACTCCATCGAGGGCGGGTTTACGATACCCCAACGTGCGGGAACTTACCCGATATACGGGATCGTAGACGAGGAGGAAGGGCTCAAGGCCCTTTATATCGACCTGGCTGCGGATGATAAGGTAGCCTGATCTGAGGATCCACGATCTGAGGATCAATCTTCTATTTTTCTCCGGCGTTCAAGGGCCTTTCGATCTTAAAACTTCATATCTATTGTGAACTCGTCTCAAACAGATATAAATCGCCGGGGGCGGGTCTTCTACCTGGAGGCGATAAGAGATGTCAACGTCGTCCGGCAAGGACAAGGTGTTTGAGGCGATTGAGTCGAAGGGCGTCAAGTTCGTAAGATTGTGGTTCACAGACATTCTGGGGCTCCCCAAGAGCTTCGCTATCTCTCCATCGGAGCTGGAGGGGGCCTTTGAGGAGGGGATGGGCTTTGACGGATCTTCGATCCAGGGGTTCGCCCGGATAGAGGAGAGCGACATGGTGGCGAAGCCCGACCCCGAGACCTTTCAGATCCTCCCCTGGAGGGCGAAGGAGGGGCAGAACGTGGGGAGGATGTTCTGCGACATCCTGGAGCCGAGCGGAAAGCCTTACGACGGCGACCCCCGGTACGCCCTGAAGAGGAACCTGGCGGCCCTCAAGGATATGGGCTACGACTACTACGTCGGCCCGGAGCTGGAGTACTTCTACTTCAAAGACGATAAGGGGACCGAGATCCTGGACAAGGGCGGCTACTTCGACGCCATGACGACTATGGACGCCGGGTCCAACCTGCGGCGGGACACGATCCTTACCCTGGAGTCGATGGGGATCAACGTCGAGTACAGCCACCATGAGGTCGCCCCCTCCCAGCACGAGATAGACCTCCGCTACCAGGAGGCGCTGAAGATGGCGGATATCGTCATGACCTACAGGATCGTCGTAAAGGAGATAGCCCAGCAGTACGGCTACTACGCCACCTTCATGCCCAAGCCGATCTTCGGGGAGAACGGGACGGGGATGCACGTCCACCAGTCTCTATTCAAGGGAGGCAGGAACGCCTTCTTCGACCCCGGCGACGAATACCATCTATCGGATATCGGCAAATACTACATCGCAGGCCTTCTCAAGAACGCTCCCGTCATCACGGCCGTCACAAACCAGTGGGTCAACTCCTACAAGAGGCTAGTCCCCGGATACGAGGCTCCCGTCTACATATCCTGGGCGAGGAGGAACAGGTCGGCCCTCGTCCGGATGCCGATGTACAAGCCCGGAAAGGAGAACGCCACCAGGGTCGAGTATCGAAGCCCCGATCCGGGGGCAAACCCGTACCTCGCCTTTGCGGTGATGCTGGCAGCCGGGATCGACGGCATCAAGAACAGGTACGAACTCCCGGAGCCTATCGAGCGGGACATCTTCAAGATGACCGAGGTGGAGAAGGAGAAGGCTGGGATCAGCTCCCTTCCGGGAAGTCTCATCGAGGCGCTGATGCTGACGGAGAAGAGCGATCTGATGAGAGAGACCCTCGGCGACCACATCTTCACCAACTTCATCGCATCGAAGAAGGTCGAATGGGATCAGTTCAGGACCGACGTCAGCAGGTGGGAGATAGAGAAGTATCTACCGCTGCTGTAGACGCGGTCCCCGCGGGGACCGGAGAGAGACGGGGTCAGAGAGACGGCAGAGTCTCGCGGATCCTCTCGATAGAGGATCTCAGATCGGAGGGTCCGACCCCGGATCGGAGGCTCTGAGATCCACCTTACTTTTATCTGGACGATTACCGAGTCTGCCCCCACCGGCGAAGGGAGGGGACGGCAAGATCTTCGTCTATCCGGTGGAGGAGGTCGTCAGGGTGGGGACGAAGGAGAGGGGCCCGGCCGGGTTATGACCCAAACGGTCTATCGCCTGCTAACTCCTCCCGATCCAGCGGCCCTCTTCGTCGTAGTTCATCGACCTCTCCCACCCTCCTGCCCTCCAGACGGCGTCGAAGGCAGGCCTCAGGACCTCCTCGGCCTTCCCCCCGAAGCTCTCCATCATGATCTCGGGGACGAGCAGAGCATCCCGATCGATCTTGACGTCCTTATTTCCCGAGAACTCCGGGGTGGAGATCAAAATCGACCTACCCTGGACGCCCAAGAGGCTGACCATCAAGAAGACCGGGGGATCGACCCCCAGCCGCTCCATCACGGAGGTGTACCGGGGAAGCGCCTCCAGGAGCGCCTCCTCGTACCGGAGGGCAGGTATCGCCTTCACCCCCGGATCCGCCGAACGGTCCCCCAGAATGACGGAGTCGACGGCCTCGACGATACCGTTGACGAAGACCTGGGTGTAGGAGCCCCGGTCGTCGTAGGTGAGGAGGCCGTCGAAGTTGTACCTCCATCCCGAGAATAGGCCTGTCAGGGGTAGGGGGAGGGCACCCCGGCCGCTCCTGTAGTCCCGGACGAGGGAAGATACGTCGAAGGATGAAGAGGGCTCGAAGGCGGCGAAGGGGACGATCGAAAAGGCGACCTTAGGGCCGTCCCCCAGGGGGATCGGCGTCTCGGCGGCGACTATCCTCCCCAGCGCCTCAGCCCGGTGCTCTCTCATCCTCTCGACGGCGGTCCCGGTGAGGGAGAAGGCGGTCCTGATCTCGAAGACGTCGAGGGGATACTTGCCGGCGGAGTTTCGAGAGTAAAACCGGGAGGATCCCTTGGTGATCATGTGGGGGGAGGCCCAGCTCTTGGGGATCCGGACGACGATGATAGATCCGGACCCCGAGAGGGGGACGGCCCTCATGGATACGCCGGGGATCCGGGGGGCGATCCCCGTCTGGACCATCGACTCGAGGCGGAGGATCTCCCGGTCGGGGTCGATGTCCACGAGGCCGCATATCCGGACGGGAATCCCGTTCTCCTCGTCGATCCCGTAGATGAGGTGGCCTCCGGAGGCGTTGGCGAAGGAGGAGACGTCCCGGAGAAACTCCCTCTTCTCCAGGTCCGACGGACCGGGGAGCAGCTTCTTGTAGTCGATGACCTTGCTCTCCGGGACCTCGTCGTCCAAAAGGGCCCGGATATCCGACTCCTCCAGGAGGTCGAGGGGCTTATCTTCAAGGGTCATGGCACCATCTTTCAAAGATCCTCCGGAGAATTTAGCGGTTGCGGATATCGAGAGGTTGCGGATGTCGATAGGTTAGGGATATCAAGGGGCTGAGGATATGGCGGTCGGATGGACCGGGGTCGACGGAGATGAAGAGATCTTTCTTGGATTATGGGATCCAGCAGGAAGTTTCAGGCTGTTTATAGTTCTGAAGCGACGATATTCTTTTCAACCTTCATGACCATCTCTTCTCGTCAGGGGATGCCGATATGAAATTCAAGCCGATTTTTACAATACTGATCATCGCGGCGCTGGCGGGCCCGGTCGCCGCAGACGAGGTGGACGATGCCATAGCGTACCTGAAGGACCCGGAATGGGGGCTGCGGGCCGGCGGGGCAGCGAGCCTCGGAAATCTAGGCGACCCCCGGGCGGTCGACCCCCTCATCGAGGCCCTATCCGATGAGGTCTCCATGGTCCGACTCCACGCGGCAAGCTCTCTGGTCAAGCTCGGCAGGCTCGAATATCTGGACCGGGTGATCTCTGGCCTAAAAGACGAGGACAAATGGGTCCGGGGGTGGGCCGCGACCCATCTCGGGGATATAGGAGATCCGGTAGCTATCGTCCCCCTAAGAGAAGCCCTCCAGGATGAGGACCCGTGGGTCAGGTCGAAGGTCTCGCAGGCCCTGGGAAAGATGACGGAAGGTTCCGCCGATGACGGGGCGGCCGAAGAAGAAAGGAAAGAGGAAAAAGATGGCGCAATAGAAGAAGATGACGAGCTATCCCGCCTCTTATACGATCTGGAGCACGGCGATCCGGGGGAGAAGGTCGCAGCCGCCCTCTCTCTTGGTGAGATGGGCGATGCGAGGGCCATCGACCATCTCATCGAAGCCCTCAAGGACGGGGAGGGGGTGGTCCGGGGGGCTGCGGTGATCGCCCTGGCCGGGATCGGAGGCGATAGATCGGTCGGTCCTGTCATCGGCGCCCTTCTGGATGAGAACGTCACCGTCCGGCTGGTAGCGGCGGCGGTCCTCGGCGAGTCGGGTGCCTCGGAGGCTATAGATCCTCTCATCGACGCTCTGAAGGACGAATCGCCTGCCGTCAGACTCGTAGTCATCTCCGCTCTGAGGGAGTTGGCGGATGATCCGAGGGCCATCGATGGAGTCATCTCATCTCTCAAGGACGACGATCCGGCCCTCCGGGTCGTTGGAGCCACGATCCTCGGGGGGCTGGGTGACGAGAGGGCGGTCGATCCGCTGATCGATCTCCTCAGAGATGGCGAGCCTGTGGTGAGGGCGATGGCGGCGGTCGCCCTGGGGGATATCGGGAGCGAGAGGGCGGCGGCCCCCCTGATAGACCTCCTCCAAGATGAGGCGCCGGAGGTGAGAGCCGGGGCCGCCCAAGCCCTGGCGACCGTCGGGGACGAGAGGGCGACAAGACCCCTCATCGAGGCGCTCGGCGACGAGGAGGCGAGCGTCAGGAGCTGGGCGTCCCTCGCCCTCGGATCCATCGGCGGGCCTGAGGCCGTCGAACCCCTGATCGCCGGACTCGGCGACGAGGAGGAGGGGGTGAGGACCGTGGCGGCCGCGGCCCTGGCCGAGATCGGCGGCGATGCCGTCGAACCCCTCATCAAAGCTCTCGAGGATGAGGACCCCTCCGTCCAGATCTGGGCTGCCTGGGCTCTGGGGGAGATCGGCGACCCGAAGGCCGTCGGTCCGCTTATTGAGGCTCTGAAGAACGAAGATCAGACGGTGAGGCTGATGGCCGTCGTAGGACTCGCGGGGTTCGACGACGATAGAAGGACGGAGCCGCTCATAGCCGCCCTCGCCGATGAGGACGAGGTGGTGAGATTTGCGGCGGCCGCTGCCCTGGCCGAGATAGGAGACCCGAGGGCAGAAGAGCCCCTGAAGAAGGCGCTTCTCGACGAGGACCCCGATGTCCGCAGGAAGGCGGCGGAGGCGCTCGAGAGGTTGGGGATTTAGGTCCCAAAAGAAGGCCCTTTGCGGGATAATCGGAGACCTGGATGAAGAGGAACGGGGAGGCAGATGAGTTGAAGACGAGGATCCACCAGCCGGAGTTCGACGTCCGTCAGTTCGAAGGCTTCGTCCTCGGCGGGGACGTCGGTGGGACGAACACCAACATCGCCGTCGCCGGGGTGAGGGAGGGGAAGGCTGTCCTCCTCTACTCCGCCCACTTCGAGAGCCGAAGTCTATCGTCCCTCCTCCCGGCGATCCGGGAGGCCATCGATTACGGCCGGGAGAAATACGGGATCGAGGTCGGCCGGGGGGTCGTCGGGGTCGCCGGTCCCGTCACCGACCCGGAACGGGCGAAGCCGACGAACCTCCCCTGGACGGTGGACGCCGGAGAGATCAAGAGGGAATTGGGGTTTGAGGAGTTCAGGATAGAAAACGACTTTATGATCCTGGGGCGGGGGATAGAGTCCCTGAAAGAGGCCGACCTCTTCGAGGCAAAAGCGGGAGAGGCGGAGTTTGGCGAGACGCGGGCTGTCATCGGGGCCGGGACGGGCCTCGGGAAGGCGATCCTGGTCTATGACGGCAAAAGATACAGACCGGTCCCGAGCGAAGGGGGGCACGCGGACTTTCCGGTCCAGGATCAGTTCGACCTAGACCTAGCCGATTTCATCCGGGGCGGGAGAGATACCCCCGCCAGCTATGAGGACCTCCTCTCGGGGCGGGGTATCGAGGGGATCTACGATTTTCTGAGGGAGAAGCGGGGAGGGACCGAAAAGACGGGCGAGATCGAGGATGCCGTAGACAGGGCCGCCGCCATCTCGAAGCGGAGAACGACCGACCCCCTCTGCCGCGAGACCTTCGCCGTCTACGCTAGGTGCTTCGGCAGGTGCGCCAAGAACTTCGTCCTGGAGGCGCTAGCCACCGGCGGCCTCTACATCGCCGGGGGGATCGCCGCCAAAAATAGAGAGGTCTTCGTAATGCCAGAGTTCTCCGATGAGTTTCTGAACGCCGAAAAGCAGCGGCCTCTTCTGGAGAGGACGCCGGTTCATGTCATCACGAACTATGACGTGAGCCTCTACGGGGCGTGCAACGCCGCCGTCGATCCCTCCGGTTAATCCTCGTCCAACCTGAGATCTGACTTCGATATCTCAGGCCACCCCCTTGCAGAGCTCCCCCCGCTCCAGGTCCTCTCTGAAGTAGTCCCGGGGGGTCTTGAGCCCCAGGAGGAGGCCGAGCTTCCTTTTGGCGTAGAAGGGAACGAGACGTAGCGTCTCCTTGATGAACCACTTCGGGTAGAGCCTCTTGATCTTGTTGTACCGGAACCACGAGAGGTCGTAGTACTTCGCGTTCATCTCCCAGGTGATGTAGGCGACCTCCTCGGCGGTGAGGTGCTTCGTATTTAAATTCGCGTGGAGGCCGTCGTAGAAGCGGTAGTCTTCACAGGCGACCAGCCCCATCGCCTGTAGCTCCTCTGCCATCTCCGTCTTGGGGTAGGGGGTGCTGATGTAGAAGATGGGTATGTCGACTTTGAGCTTTCGAGCCAGCTCGAAGTTCGACCAGAGGTCCTCGGCGTCGTCCTCGGGGTTTCCTCCGATCAGCCCCGCGCTGACGATGATCCCGTTCTCGTGCATGTACTCTATCGCTTTATCGGCGTTGTCCGACATCTTCCCCTTCCCCAGGAACTGGAGGTTCTCGCGGCTGGTGTTCTCGATCCCGAGGAAGACCCCGTCGAAGCCGGCGGCGGCCATCTTCTCGACGAGCCTTCTGCTCGACCCGATCCCCCGGGCCGAGGCCTGGACCTTGTACTTGAGGTGGGAGAGGCCGGCCTCGACGATGGCGTCGCAGAGCCGCTCCATCCTTTTGACGTCCAGGGTCATGTTGTCGTCGGGAAAGAAGATCGACCTCGCCCCGTGGGCCTCAGCGTCCCGGATGTCGTCCAGTATTCGATCGAAGGGGTACCTGCGGAAGGATCTGCCGTACATCTGCTGGATGGAGCAGAACTTGCAGCCGTTGGTGCACCCCCGGCTCGTCTCGACGGAGTCGATGGGGACCCCGAAGCTCTCAAAGCCTGTGGTGATCAGCCGGCAGTCGCGGTTGGGTAGCTCAATCTCCGAGACGTCCAAGACGGGTCGGTTCGGGTTATGGACCATCTCGTCCCCCCTCCAGTAAGATAGCCCCTTCACCTCGCCGAGGTCGCGTCCGTCGTCGATCGCTTCGATCAGCTCCCGGAAGGTCGCCTCCCCCTCCCCCCGAACGATGTAGTCGGAAAGGCGCCCCTCGGGGCTTGCCGCGATATCTTCATAGGCGAGGGTCGGGTGGTAGCCGCCGAAGACCGTCTCGGCGCCGCTCTCCTTCGCCATCTTTGCGAGGGGGAGGATGGCGTGGTACTGAAAGCTCATGCAGCTGAGGCCGACGAGGTCGTAGCCGTTCTTCAGAACCCCTTCTAGGAACTCCGTCGGCCTCTTCGTCCCGTGGAGGTCTGCGACGGAGACATCGCAAATGTCGTCGACGTTTCCGGCGATCGAGGCGAGGCCGTAGCTGGGGATCCTCGCTATCCGGTCGAAGTCGGGCTGGACGACCGGCGAGGATAGGAGGAGGACCTTCATCTTACCGTCTCGCCTCCGGCTCCAAAAACCACGGCTTCTCGGGGTGGAAGTCGAACCGGTTCGCCCGGGAGACGTAGGAGGCGACCTCCTTCATCCCGGCAAGCCCTGCGTACCGGTAGGCGTTCTTCCAGACCCGGTAAGAGGTCCGAAGCGGCGTCAGCCGGTTGTAGACCTTCCGCAGCGACCAGCTGAGGATCTCCTCCATCTCCGCTGGGGGGATCTTCGGATGGTTCCAGACGAGGTGCTTCATGTCGAAGCGGTGCCAGTCCTCCTCGAAGATGCCGTATTCGGCGTCGAGCTCATCCCAGAGCTTCGTCTGGGGTAGCGGCGTCATGATGCAGACCTGGGTTATGTCGAGCTTGAGGCTCGCAAGGTCGGCGATGTCCTTTCGAAGGGACTCCTTTGTATCGTCGGGAAACCCGATCATGTAGTAGCCCACCGTCCCCAAACCATACTTCTGCAGAAGACGGACCGTCTCCAGGACGTCCTCGGTCCCCTCCTTCTTGTTGATGTCGTCGAGCTTATCCTGGTGGAGGTTCTCGATCCCGATCGCCGCCCCCGCAAACCCCTTCACCATCCGGGGCTTTCTCCCCGTCGCCGGGTCGGGCCGAGTCCTCATCTCGACCCATTCGGGTATTTTCTTCCTCAGATAGTCGGCCCGGGCCATGCACCCCCAGACCATCCCGTACTCGTCGAGGAGCTCGACGACCCGGTCGGCGTGGCGTCGATTGGCGCCGAAGTTCTCGTCCTCGATCACGACGACGTTGATCTCCCGCTCCTTGTAGTAGGAGATGACCCGCTCCAGGCTCTCCAGGGGGACGGGATGGGGACGGTTACAGAACTTGGGGGTCTGGCAGAACTTGCAGCCGACGCCGCAGCCCCGGGTGGTGAACATGATCCCGTAGATGTTCAGCTTCTTCTTGAAGGGGGTAGCCAGGTACTCGATCAGGGGCGGATGGAGAACCTGATTCTGCTCGATCTTGCGGCCGAAGTAGGGGGCGACCGCCCCCTCGGCGTACCCCTCGAAGATCCGGTCGAATTTGTCCTGGATCGATGGCGTCAGGGCGCCGTAGTTTCCGGCCCAAAGCTCCCCTACAGTTCCGGAGGCTCTGGCCGCCTCGACCATCTCCAGGATCTCGCACGTCTCGTTCAAGTAGAAGGAGAAGCCGACGACGTCCCAGCCCTCGGCGAGCCTTTTTTTATAATCCTCGAAGGTCGGGTACTCCAAAATCTCGATCTCGGGGATGTTCTGTTTGAGGAAGCGGAGGCCGAAGGACTGGATCCGGGGCCAGTGGAACCGAAACCACTTCGACCGGGCGTTGGAGCCTATGTAGTCGTAGGGCTCCGGGTCGTCCTTGTAGACGGTGGTGAAGAGGACCTTGGGGGGCATACCCGGCTTTTGCCCCCCGATCGAAGATTAAGGTTACGATTCCACCACCATTCAAAAGGATACCTGGGCGCCACGCTGGAGCAAACCTATAAACCCCCTCCCTCAATCAATCCCTCTCATGGACGCTCCAGCCATCGCCGCTCGCGGCCTTACGATGCGGTTCAACGGCTTTCTCGCCGTCGACGGGGTCGACCTCGAAATCGAGCGGGGCGAGCTCTTCGGCCTCCTCGGCCCCAACGGCGCAGGAAAGAGCACCATCATCAAGATGCTGACGACGATGCTCCGCCCCTCGGCCGGTTCGGCCAGGGTCTGGGGCTATGACATCAAAAGAGAGAGGGACGCCGTTCGAAACTCCATCGGCGTCGTCTTCCAGGACCCAAGCGTGGACAGCCAGCTCTCCGGCCGCGAGAACCTGGACTTTCACGGCCGGATGTACGGGATGGACCGAAAGACCCGGGCCGATAGGATCGCCGAGGTCCTGGAGCTCGTCGACCTGACGGAGAAGGCGGACGTCCTGATGGAGGACTACTCCGGGGGGATGCAGAGGAGGCTGGAGATCGCCCGGGGTCTGATGCACCACCCTGCCGTCCTCTTTTTGGACGAGCCGACGCTGGGTTTGGACGCCCAGACCAGGAGGTACATCTGGCGCTACATCGAGCGGATGAACGAGGAGGAGGGGGTGACCGTCGTCCTGACGACCCACTACATGGAGGAGGCGGACCACCTCTGCGAGAGGGTCGCCATCATCGACCAGGGAAGGATCGTCGCCCTGGACAGCCCGGAGAGGCTCAAAGACCTCATCGGCGCCGACATCGTCACCCTGGAGGTGGACGACTCCGTCACCGACGAGCAGGTCGGAGCCTTATCGGATCTCGAAGGGGTTGAGGCCGTCGACCGGGCGGGCTCGACCCTGCGGCTCAGCGTCGACCGGTCCGAGGCCCGGATCCCCGAGATCGTCCTCGCCGCCAGCCGGGCAGGGCTTCTGATCCGGTCGGTCACCATGCACGAGCCGACCCTCGAGGACGTCTTCCTCAAGTTCACCGGCAAGAAGATCCGGGAAGCTGAGTCGGCAGGCGCCGGCCGGATGGCGGCGGTCCAGAGCAGGATGAGGACGAGGAGGCACTGATAACTTGAAGGCGATGAGGAGGAGGAGGAGCTGATGAGGAAGAGGAGGAGCTGATGAGGAGGACGTCCTGATATGATCTCGATCAACATCTACGCCATCTACAGCCTGTGGCTGCGGGAGATGATCCGCTTCTTCAGGCTGAAGAGCCGGGTCGTCGGCTCCCTCGCCCCGCCCTTCTTCTTCCTCGCCTTCCTGGGCTTTGGCTTCGGCTCGGCGGTGATGCCGGCGATCCCCGAAGGGGTCGGCTACGTGAGCTTCCTCGCCCCGGGGATCATCGGTATGACGCTCCTCTTCTCCTCGACCTTCGGGGGGCTCTCGATGCTCTGGGACCGGGAATTCGGCTTTCTCCGGGAGATCATGGTCGCCCCGGTATCGAGGCTCTCCATCGTCATCGGCAGGACCGCCGGCGGGGTCACCACCGCCGTGATGCAGGGGCTGATCATCCTCGTCCCAGGCTTAGCCATGGGCCTTCAGATCCCCGGCCTTCCGGCCTTTCTCCTCGCCCTCGTCTTCATGCTCCTCATCGCCACCACCTTCAACAGCCTCGGCCTCGCCTTCGCCTCCCGGATGAAGGACATGTCCGGCTTCTCATTGATCATGAACTTCATGGTCTTCCCGGTATTCCTCCTCTCGGGAGCCCTGTTTCCCATATCGAACCTTCCCGGGTGGCTCCAGACCCTAGCTCTATTCAACCCCCTCACCTACGGCGTCGACGGCCTGCGGGGCTCCCTCATCGGGGTCAGCTCCTTCCCCCTAGCCCTCGACCTTCTGATCCTGGCCGGATCCTCCGTGGCGGCTTTGAGCCTCGGAGCCTACCTCTTCGAGAAGAGCGACGTGGAGTGATCTCTTCCGCCCCTACTTCTGATCGGTCCGTCCCTTCCGGCCCTTCGGCGGATATCCGGGAGCTGCAGGCCGGCAGCTGACAGCCGGGTCCCAGAAGCCAGGAGCCGTTGACCGCCTTCCCCCGTCCCTCGACGGGCGGAGTCTGACGGTGGAAGCCCCGCCGGATCCCAAGAAAGAGATTTAAACGGTGCCTTCCATGGGGGTGAGGATGCTCTCCCTCCTCCTCTGGGCTCTCGTCTTCGTCGCAAGCCTCGCCCTCCTGGTGAAGGCCTCGGACGTCTTCACCGACTCCGCCGAGAGGATCGGCGTCGGCTTCGGCATATCCCCCTTCATAATCGGCGTCACCATCGTAGCCGTCGGGACCTCGACCCCGGAGCTCGTCTCGTCGGTCCTGGCGGTGATGAAGGGCTCCCCGGAGATCGTTGCCGGGAACGTCATGGGCTCCAACGTGACGAACATATTCCTGATCCTCGGAATATCTGCCATCGTCGGAAAGAAGATGGTGACGAGCTACCAGCTCGCCAACGTCGACCTCCCCCTCTTCGTCGGCTCTGCCTTCCTCGTCTCCCTGATGGTCATGGACGGGGGCTTCAGCCTGGCGGAGGCCCTTCTATGCCTCGCCTGCCTCCTCGTCTACCTCGTCTACGCCGTCCGGGCGGAGAGGGTGGCAGACCGGGTGAAAGAGAGGTTCCTGGAGGAGGAGGGGATCGTCATCACCGAAAAGAGAAGGCCCGACCTCAAGGTCTACGCGAAGCTCTCCATCAGCCTCTTCTTCCTCTATATAGGCGCGAACTACACCGTGGTATCGGTGGTGAGGCTCTCGGAGATGGTGGGGATCGGGACCGAGATCATCGCCGCCAGCGCCGTCGCCCTGGGGACGTCGCTGCCGGAGCTCGTCGTCTCCGTCCGGGCCGCCGCCATGAACAAGCCGGAGCTGGCCGTGGGAAACATCCTGGGGTCGAATATCTTCAACGCCCTGGGGATCATGGGGATCTCGGCGCTCTTTGGCGCCCTCGTCATCTCCGAGACGATAACCGGCTTTGTGATGCCGATGATGATCGTCGCCACCCTCCTCTACTTCGTCGTAATCTGGGAGAAGGAGATCACCCAGTGGGAGGGGTGGATGCTGGTGATATTTTACGTCTTCTTCCTGGGAAAGCTCTTCGCCCTCTTCTGAGGGCGATACGGATAGACGGGATAAAATATTTAATGCTTTGATGGGAGATATCCATCCATGCTCAAGAGGTTCCTCCCCCTCCTATTTCTCATCGCCCTGGCGGCGTCCCTCTGGGCTCTTGATCACTACTATCCAAACCCCCTCCTCCATAAGGCCTTCGTCACCGCCGTCGCCGTCGCCATGATCCACCTCCTCTTAAGACACATATTCCAGGATCTTCTCATCGGGAGGATGACCGTCTCCAAGACCAGGTACTCCTTCAGAAAGACGGTATCGATACTCTACATCGTCGTCGTCGTCGCCGTCCTCATGAACATCTGGATCGAGAACACCCAGAGCCTCCTCGTCTCCTACGGCATCATCGCCGCCGGCCTCGCCGTCGCCCTCCAGGATCTCTTCAAGAACTTCTTCGGTGGGATCGTCATCTTCGTCACCGGGATATACCGGGTCGGCGACAGGGTCGAGATCAACTCCAGGATGGGGGACGTCATAGACATCGACATCCTCTACACCACCCTCATGGAGATGGGGGAGTGGATGTCGGGAGACCAGTCCACCGGCAGGCTCACCATCATCCCCAACGGGCACATCCTCTCGGGGTCGGTCAACAACTACACCAAGGACCACCCCTTCCTCTGGGACGAGATCAGCCTCCCCATAACCTACGACAGCGACTGGAAAGAGGCGGTCACCAGGATCCTCTCCGTCGTCAGGAGCGAGACGGAGAAAGTCGGCGGCGAGGCGAGGGAGAGCATCACCAACATGGACGGAAAATATTATCTCCCCAGGAGGCTGGTGGAGCCGGCCGTCTTCATAACCCTCACAGACAACTGGATAAACTTCGATGTGAGATACGTGACGATGGTCAGGGAGAGGAGGTTGGCCAAGAGCAGATTGAGCCGGTTGATCCTGGAGGAGATCGAGCGGTCTGAAAACATAAAGCTCGCATCCACCACCATCGATATCGTCGGATTCCCCGAAGTTCGGCTCGGTGACCGGCGGGACGGGGCCGGAGATGACCGTCCATGAGAAGAGCTGAATCGAGATGGTCGAAAGCCTCCCGGCTGGATATCGACCTCGAAGGGCGACGGGACGGTTCTCTTGAAGCCGGAGGGTAACGGCCCATGCCCCGCCTCTTGAAGATCAGGACGAATAAGGTGGGCCTCCCCCCGGGGACCCTCGTCCACGTCGGGGAAGAGAGGACCGAGCCCGTCCGGATCACCATCTTCGACTACGACGAAGATGGCCTCCATGAGTTCTGCCCGAGATCCGTCGATCAGTGCTCCGACTTCAGGGATAGCCCCTCCGTCACCTGGATAGACGTCGTCGGGGTCCACCGCCCCGAGGTCGTAGAGGAGATCGCAAACTGCTTCGGGATCCACCCCCTCGTCCAGGAGGACGTAGTCCACACCGAACAGCGGCCGAAGATGGAGGATTACGACGATTACGTCTTCATCGTCCTGAAGATGCTCACCAGCCCCGACGAGCTGGACGGAGATGATGGGATCAGGTCGGAGCAGCTGAGCCTCATCGTCGGCCGCGGTTTCGTACTCTCCTTCCAGGAGACGGAAGGGGACGTCTTCGACCCCGTCAGGGACCGGATCAGAAAGTCGAAGGGTAAGATCAGGAGGAGGGGGGCCGACTACCTCGCCTACTCCCTGATCGATGCCGTAGTCGACAACTACTTTCCGATCCTGGAGGCGGCAGGAGAGGAGCTGGAACTACTGGAGGACGAACTCCTGGCCAACCCCTCCACCGACGCCTCCCAGCAGATCCACCAGATGAAGCGGGATATGATATTCTTGCGAAAATCCGTCTGGCCCCTCCGGGATGTGATAAGCCGCCTCGCCCGGGGGGAGTCGGAGATCTTCAGCGACTCGACGGCGATATACCTGCGGGACGTCTACGACCACACCGTCCAGGTGATCGAGGAGATCGAGACCTTCCGGGAGATCCTCTCGGGGATGCTGGAGATCTACCTGTCCACCATCAGCAACCGGATGAACGAGGTGATGAAGGTCCTGACGATCATCGCCACCATCTTCATCCCTCTCACCCTCGTCGCCGGGATCTACGGGATGAACTTCGATTACATGCCGGAGCTCCACTGGCAGTACGGATATCCCGCCGTCCTCCTCTTCATGACGTCTGCAGGGGTTATAATGCTCATCTACTTTAGGAGGAGGAGATGGATCTGAGATCGAAAGCTGAACCATTGATCGTCCGAGACGTGGGCGTTCATCGATTCAACGGTCCTCGACGGGTGATAGCATGACACTTCGATTGATAGAGATGGTCATCCCGGAAGGGGAGAGGGAGGGACTCGAGCGGGTCCTGACGAGGGGCGGCCAGAAATACCACGGCATCTGGATCGAACCGGTCCAGGGGGTCTGGGAGAGGCCGCTGAAAGGGGTCTGGAATAAGAGCTTCGACAGGAAGCTCATCCTCGTTAGGATCCTCGTCTCCGCCGAGGAGTCGGAGTCGTTGATCAACATGCTCGATGCGAGGTTCAAGAAGGACGAAGGGTACAGGATACTCGTCCTTCCGGTGACCGCGTCCCTCCCCAGGCCCCTCGAAGAGGAGAAGGAAGAGGTCAAAGCTCCCGGATCTAAAGATAAGAACAGGAAGGCGAGCAAGCGGATCGGAAGGGAGGAGCTATACGCGGAGGTGGCCTCCGTCGGCGTCTCCAGGGTTTACATCTTCATGGTCATCCTCTCTTCCATCGTCGCCGCCTTCGGCGTTCTGAAAGATAACGTCGCTGTCATCATCGGGGCGATGGTCATAGCCCCCCTCCTCCTCCCCAACGTCTCCCTGTCCCTCGCGACGATCCTTGCAGACATCGGTCTCGCCAGAAGGGCCCTCAAGGCAAATCTGGTGGGGGTGGGGACCGCCGTCGCCATATCCTACGCTCTGGGATCGTTCCTTCCGGTGGACCCGCAAGGCTCCGAGATCGCCTCCAGGACGGTGGTGGGGCTCGGCGACGTCGCCCTCGCCCTCGCCTCGGGGAGCGCTGGCGCTCTGGCCTTCACCACGGGGGTCTCTGCAACCCTCATCGGTGTTATGGTGGCGGTGGCCCTCCTCCCGCCCCTCGTCGCCTTCGGCCTCCTGATGGGATCGGGGCACGAGAGCCTCGCCTGGGGGGCGATGCTCCTCTTCGTTGCGAACTTCATAGCCATCAACCTCTCGGGGGTGGCCACCTTCCTCGCCCAGGGGATCAGGCCCCAGAGGTGGTCGCAGGCTAAGAGGGCGAAGAGGGCTTCCATAGCGGCGATGGTCCTATGGCTACTGATGCTCGCCCTCCTCGTCTACATAATCCTCGGGTTCCGTCAGGGGATCGTGATATGATGGGGCGGGCCATCCCGCCGTAGAGCCGGGCGAAGGCCATAACCCTGATGAGAGAAGATCCGAGATAGAAGTCGCCCTTAGGAGAGTTGATCTTGGCTGATCCCATCGCCCCCTCCACCGAAGATGGTGAAGGAGGTCCCGAAGAGGTCGTGAAGGTCGTCAGGCAGGTGACCCTGGCGGGCCTCGCCATAAACCTGGCCTTATCGGCCGTGAAGTTTGCGGCAGGCGTCCTCGGCAACAGCCAGGCGGTGGTCGCCGACGCCGTCCACAGCCTCTCGGACACCGCCACCGACGTCGCCGTCCTGGTGGGGGTGAAGTTCTGGTCGAAGCCCCCCGACGACTGCCACCCCCACGGCCACCAGAGGATCGAGTTTCTGGTGACGATCTTCATCGGCCTCCTCCTCGCCGCCGTCGCCCTGGGGCTCGTCTACAACGCCCTCGTGACCCTCCACGAGCCCCACCGCAGCCCTCCGGGTTATATCGCCTTCTTCGCCGCGGTCCTCTCCATCATCACAAAAGAGCTCCTCTACCGCTGGACGATCTCGGTGGGGATAGAGGTCAGGTCCACCGCCCTCATCGCCAACGCCTGGCACCACCGATCCGACGGCCTCAGCTCCGTCCCCGCAGCGGCGGCCGTCGCCGGAGCGGTCCTCGTCCCCGGCCTAGCCTTCCTTGACCACCTGGGGGCTATAGTCGTCTCCATCTTCATATTCCAGGCGGCGTGGAAGATCGTCCGCCCCTCGGTGGAACAGCTCGTAGACCGGGGAGCTCCGGAGGAGATCTGCCGCGGGATCGATCAGCTCGCCGCTGCCACCCCCGGCGTCCTGGGAGTTCACGCCATCAGGACCCGCCACATCGGGTCGGGGATCGAGGTCGATCTCCACGTCCTCGTCGACCCCGAGATCTCCGTCGAGGAGGGACACAGGATCTCCGAGGAGGTGAAGCGGAGGCTTGTGGAGTACGTCTCGGACGTGGTGGACGTCGTCGTCCACCTCGAGCCGTACAAAGATGGCGAAAGGAGGCGGAGAAGGAGGTGAGATCCTCCGATCCTGGCGCCTTTGCAGTTAGTAGATCGGGCCCTATCCGCGCCTTTCGAGCAGATCTTCTATTGCAACCGGCGGCGGGTGGCCGGTTGGTTTAATAGATTAAAGGAGGATAAAAGATTTAAAAACAAAAAAAAGATCTGATAATGATTTTAAGATCTTATTGAACGATAAAATCGATTTTTGTCAGAAACTGAACGGTTTTCAGCGGATATGTTCGGATCTGAACGGTCGTCGTTCGGTTTAGTTCGGCTCTAATTTTATCTATCGTTCGGGTTCAGGGTGGATATGCCGGTGGATATCGCTGCCGTAGATGGAGCAGGGCTTCCCCGGCTGTGAGGTATAGGATATGAAACTAGGAAGATCTTTGATGACTTTGGCGGTGGTCTGCCTCCTGGCGGTGCCCGCCATGTCAGCCCCACATTGGGGTGGTAAGGGTGACAGATCCGGAATTATGAGCTATGGCCCCATGGACCGAGGTATGGATCGGAGCTATATGGTCGTAGGCTTTTGGGGGGGCTTTCCCCTAGGGGAAGATCTGACCGCTGAAGAGATGGAAAATCTGACCCTCGCAGAGCTCCGGGATATGAGAGAGGAGAAGAGGGCCGAGATGGAGAATATGACCCTCGCAGAGCTCCGGGGGATGAGAGAGGAGAAGAAGGCCGAGATGGAGAATAAGACCATGAGAGAGCTCCGGGAGACTCGGCGGGAGAGGTCCGACGGTGACCGCGCTTTCCTCGGCCTCAACATCTGCCTCCTCTTGACCGATCTTACGGCTGAAGATCTCGAGGGGATGACCGAGGAAGAGATCGAGGCGCTCAGAGAGGAGAAGATCGCTGAGCTCGATAAGATGACCCTCGCCGAGATCGAGGCTCTGAAGGAAGAGAAGAGGGCCGAGATGGAAGATATGACCCTCGCCGAGCTTCGGGAGCAGAGAGAGGTCTGCGCCCTGATGGGAGGCGCTGGTGGACCAGGTCTTTGCGGATGGGATAAGATCGGGGACCGAAGCATGATGGAGAGATCAAAGGTGATGCAGGGTAGGGGAGATTCGAAGGATCAGATGAAATTCGGCTCTGATGGAAGGAGCTTCAAGCGGTGAGCTGAAGGAGATTAGGGGCTTTGAAGGGCCTACGACCCGGCTCCGGGGAACTCTTGTTACATCCGACCCCCGGGCTTTCATCGGATCGTGGGCCGAGAGGCCCACGCCTCCGATAACCGGGGTGACCTGTTATGATGAAAGAGATGACCGTCCCTGAAGATCCCGTAGGCCCATCCCCCGTCCCGATGAAGACCCTCTCCGTCAGGAGAGGCTTCGCCACGGGACCCGCGGGGTCATTGTTAAAAGCGGACCGTCCCCTTAGGATATATATCGAAGGGCTGAGGCTCCTCACCCCTGACCAGATCAGAGACCTACTCCTGAAGAGGAGGAGCCTCGAAGAGGTCAAGATGCTCATCCAAGAGGAGGCGACCCCCACCTTCATATACCGGGGGAAGATGAGCCTCGACGACGAGACTTACAGACTGGAGGACGTCGAATTTCGATCCCGTGGCTCTGAAACGGTACTCAGAGTGAGGATCGCCGAGGATGTAGAAGGAGTTGTGGGGGTCGGGGATTCTGAGGTCGAAGGTTACGTCGTCGGGCGGATCGAGATTATAGAGAGCGTCTCAGAGAACGTCTCCGAAGGTGGCTCAGATCCACCGGGGTCGATGGTGATATACCGGGGGCCCCTCGCCGGAAGGTACACCCTCCACCTCGACCTCCCAACAGAGGGGTGATCACTATGAATTTTATTAAGATATATTTCGCGGTAGGACTGATCCTCTCCCTGGGGACGACGGCCCTCTCCTCCCCCAGTGACGCCCCCCCGGGCCATGGACGGCCCTTCCCGCAGGTCCGAGCCCCTCCATCCGATCAGATAGAGGGGCTTCCTCCCGGCGGCCCCTTCCGGGCCGATGGGATGGCGCTGAAGAGGGGGGACGCCTACCTCCTCCACATATGGCTCGTCGATACCAGACGGATCCCACCGGCCCTCGCCAGAGATATGTTGAAGGAGAACAGGAGCCTCGACGAGATCAGGGAAGAGATCGGAAAGTCCGCAGGGAGGACGACCAGGGGAGGGATGATCCTGGGAGATGATCGATACGCTCTCGTCGAGATCAACCAGACCTTCGATGGATTCTGCTCCGTCCTCGACGCCGATCTGACGAATTTCGTCGATATGATGAAGAGCCCCCCGGGCCGGACGATCGGCCACATCAATATGAGGATCTGCGAAGAGGGGGGCCTATGGTCCGGGGACGGCAACCTCACCATAAACGAAGGCGCCGAGGTGGCGAGCTACAGGCTGACGATCCTGCCGGAGCCTGCCGGAGCTGATCGGAGAGGAGGGCCCTCTTAGAGCCCCGGGTCCGGACCTGGCCGATGAGAGGATGCTGGGTCGGCCAACCCGTCGGGAATCCGGCTCTTCTGACCAAGGGGCCTTTGACGGATTCGCATCGGCGGTGAGAGACCCGATCAACGACTCTGGACAGCCAGTATCTCCGAGGAGATCCGACGGCGTCCACCGTCTTGGACCGCCCCGAAAGCTCCCCGGCGAATCACCCTCCCATTTCTGCCGATCCCTCCAGATCTCGCCGGGGGCCGGGAAGGCGGCTAGAGAGGTTGGAGCTTAATATCTTCGCATATCCAATCTCCACCCGAGAAGCTGGGGTCCTTGGACCTCCCCCTTCCAGATTCGTTCGGAAGGAGTTGGAAAACCCTTTTATAGAAGGTCAAATAGTCTGATCCCGAGAAGGAGGCAACTTATGGCATCATTAGGTGGACAGCCGATATTGATTCTTAGAGAAGGGGCTCGACGGGAGCGGGGAAGAGAGGCGATGGCGAACAACATCATGGCAGCGAGAGCCGTCGCCAAGGCGGTCCGATCCACTCTGGGTCCCAGGGGGATGGACAAGCTCCTCGTCGACACCCTCGGAGACGTGACGATCACCAACGACGGCGTCACCATCCTCCGGGAGATGGAGGTGGAGCACCCCGCAGCCAAGATGCTGGTGGAGGCGGCAAAAGCCCAGAACGATATAGTGGGGGACGGGACGACCTCCGTGGCGATACTGACGGGAGAGCTTCTCAAGAGGGCGGAGGATCTGATGGATCTGGGCATCCATCCGACGATGATCGTCTCTGGGTACAGCATGGCCCAGGAGAAGGCGATCGAGGTCCTGGAGGAGATGGCCAGAGAGGTCTCTGAAAAGGACCGCGACCTCCTGGAGAAGATAGCCATCACCTCCATGACCGGCAAGCTCGCCGGAGACGCCAACATCGAGATAGCCAAGCACGCCGTCGATATGGTCCTGGCGGTCACCGAGGTGACGGATGAGGGGAAGAAGGTGGTATCCCTCAAGAACGTCATCGTAGAGAAGAAGGCCGGGGAGAGCATGGAGGATTCCCAATTCATCCAGGGGGTCATCATCGACAAAGAGCGGGTCCACTCCAACATGCCCAAGAAGGTCGAGAAGGCGAGGATAGCCATCCTCGGAACCCCCATAGAGGCGAGGGACACCGAGACGAAGGCGGAGATCACCATCACCTCCTCCGATCAGTTCAAGATCTTCGCAGACCAGGAGAAGGAGGCGATAAAGAAGGTGGTGGACAAGGTGATCGCCACCGGAGCTAACGTCGTCTTCTGCCAGAAGGGGATCGACGACCTCGCCCAGAGCTACCTAGCAAAGGCGGGGATCACAGCCTTCAGGAGGATCAGGAAGACGGACCTGAAGAAGCTGGCAAGGGCCACCGGCGGAAATATGGTCACAAACCTCGACGAGATGACGGAGAAAGACCTGGGGAGAGCAGACCTGGTGGAGGAGAAGAAGGTGGGCGGAGCTCATATGACCTTCGTCACCGGCCTTCCCCAGGAGGGGACGGTATCCCTCCTCCTCCGCGGCGGAACCCAGCAGGTAGTAGACAGCCTGGAGAGGGCCCTCGACGACGCCCTCCACGCCGTCGCGGCGGCCGTAGAGGATGGGACCCTCGTCGCCGGTGGCGGAGCCCCGGAGGTGGAGCTCTACCTGAAGCTGAGGGAGTACTCCGCCAACTTCAAAGGCAGAGAGCAGCTCGCGGTAGCGAAGTTCGCCGAGGCGATGTCGGAGATCCCCAAGGCCCTCGCCGAGAACGCCGGCTTTGACCCCATAACCAAGCTGACGGACATGAAGAGCAGCCACGAGGCGGGGATGAAGACCGGCGGCCTCAACACCCTCGACGGCAAGGTCGTGGATATGTGGGCGATGGGGGTCGTAGAGCCGCTCAGGGTGAAGACCCAGGCGATCAAATCCGCCACAGAAGCCGCCAACCTGATCCTGCGGATCGATGACGTCATCGCATCCAAGAGGACGGAGCAGCCGCCCGCCGGAGCTGGGATGGGAGGGATGCCCGGAGGGATGTGCGGAATGCCCGCCGGCATGGGCGGCATGGGCGGGATGGGGATGCCCCCAGGGATGATGTAAAGCCCTCTCCGGCGGACCTCCCAAATCCCATCATCTCTGCCCCCCATCTCCTCAAGGGGGCCGAGCGGAGACCCGGACCATAAGATGATGGGACGGCTCAGGCCCCAAGAGGCGGGTCCGGTTCGATACTATCCGCCCTCCGGAGAGGTCCATCTCGAACGGTAAGGCGGGATCGTATCAGAATATGACGCCTCCTCCCGACCCGCCTCAAAATAACTTCTTTCGCAGCCGAGGGCGACGGAAGGGCTTGGAACCCATCCCCACCCTCTCTTCCTGCCTGCCCTATCCCGCCTGTCCTGGTTTGACCTATATCCTTTCAGAGGGATGACCGGGTCATTTTATGGGGATCAGGTTCACTTCAACCCCAGCAAGCCGTCAGAGGCGGAGAACGGCTTTTTTCCTCTCATGATCCCATATCCCAGGAGCATGGCGAGGCCGGAGGAGAAGACCACGATCCCCATGACCAGAAGCTCGAAGGTGAGGGCCGTCTCCAGCCCGACAAACCCGGCGATATTAGGAGAGAATATGAGGGAGGCCCCTGCGAGAGATAGGAAGAGGCCGCTGGACAGGCGCCTCTCGAGCCTCAGGTCGAGGGACTCATCTTTGGCCCGGTCCGTTACGCCCTTCTCGAGAAGATACATCTTCTTCTTGTGTTCCAGGTAATAGACTAAGGCTAGGAAGGGTATCCCTTCCAGGATAAGCAGTATGACGGGCCAGTCGGTCAGGATCTCACACCCCATCCTGGATATCCCAATTCCCCATAAATAATCCTTTCGCACGGAATTACTGATATGTAATAACAATAGATCCTTGTAACGGCATCCCAGGATTTGGCTTGGGATCGTTGAAGGTAATAATTAATATCTCTGAAGCCTAAACCGCCATAGGAGGGTTAAAGATGTATCAAGGATGTATAAGAACGGCTCCGATATTCGCTGTCGTCCTCGCGGCGGTCATCTTCTCCGGTTGCATCCAGTCCAGCCAGGAGATAGTCATCGACGAGGAGGGGATGGCCCTGGTCAACTTCAGCGCCATCGCCGACAAATCCCAGGCAGGATCGGAGCTCACCCAGCTGTCATGGCAGGTCCAGCAGCTGATACCAGAGCTGAACACCAACTATAATAGCAGTAGCCGCACCTTTGAGGAGGATTATGCCGAGTACATCGTATACGAATGGACCGCAAAGAAGGCCGTACCAGTCACCGACCTGAGAGGGGCTACATGGAAGGCGGAGAACGGGTCCTATGAGTTCGGCCTATCTCTCGACCGCCTCTTCGACCCCGATGAGATCGTCGGAGCAGCGAAGAACGAGGTGGTCATGACCATCATCCTGAAGATGCCCGACGATATAATCATCGCCAACACCCCCTTCGTCGAGGGAGATACCGCCAGTTGGAAGATCACAAAAGAGCTCCTCTCTCAGAACAAGACCGTGCTGGTGGCGAGGACGGGATGACCGTTCAGCGATGGGGATCCGTGAGGCGATATCCACCCCAGGATTAAACCTTTTTTTGAAGGATATTGAAAGAGGATATTGAAAGAGGATATTGAAAGGATAACGGAAGAGGAATTGCGCCCACCTGCTCCCCGGCTTTAACCAGGCCCTCTAATATTTTTGGATCCGAAAGGACGTTACTCCTTTCGATCTTTGCCAGGTTTCGTTACGAAACGCCTTGGCTTGAGCTTGGCCGCTAGGCCTCCATCTGACCTCTGCGAAGGCCGCTATTTGCAGGTGGGCAACCTTATACTACGCATTCATACTATTTAATCATTATGGTATTGGAAATTTGGGGGTGATCCAGGCATTTGGAGGGGGACGTTGGTTCATCGGAAGGCCGGGAAGACAGGATTGAAATCGACCAGAATATCGACCATACGGCCTCCTGGAAGACCTAAAAAGGGTTTTGGGAATTTCGGCCCTCCTCCGATATAGGTCAGATGGCGGTTTCTAGGATACGAGGCTATCCATTCTTTTTTGGACAAGTAGGCAAGGTTTATTAATGATCGGGATGATAATAGATGATACGATTCGGGTCTCCCGGAGGGATGAGAGGATCCACATCAACCGGCCGACCATTTTTCCGGATCAAGCTGGACGGAAGGATGATTATGATGGCTCATCTATCAGATTCCAGCGCATCCATCTTCTGCCACCTGGCCAGGTGGAGAACGCTCCAGAACCATCTGATCTTGATTGTAGCTTCTGCTCTACTGTTGCTTCTCGCGATCTACTGCGTCCCGGAATGCGCTCCCGGTTGAAGATAGGTTGAGGACCAGGCTGTCGGACCAGCTAGCCCCTTGACCATATAAGGCTCTTGGAGGATGTAGCCGTGGCGCCGGTAGTAAGGACGGGCTCCTAGGCCGCTGGTGACGAAAAGAGTGTCGTATCCCGCCTCTAGAGAGATCTCCTCCGCCTCGGCGAGGAGGGCTGATCCCAGGCCCCGGTGCTGCCATCCTCCCCTCTCTCCCAGGGGGGTCAGGGGGCCGTAGACGTGGAGTTCCCTGACGCGGGCGGTCACCTTCAGCCTCAGCCTCAGAAAGGCCGCAAGAGTACCGTCATCCGCCTCGTAAGAGAGGAACCGCTCCTCGCCGCCGCAGGCCCGGTATATCATCTCCCTTTCTGATACCTCCGTATCTTCGCAGACCCCCCGAAGACCCGCCTCCCGGCACCTGATGCAACAGCAGGCCCCCCCCCTCGCCAGGAGCTTCTCCTTCGCCAGCTGGCGGAGGTTGCTCTTTTTGACCCCGGCGGCTATCGCGGGGGCCGGGATGTCCCTCTGGACCCGCTGGAGCCTGGTGTAGGGGGGGATCAGCTCCTTTATCCTCGATATCAGCTCTGCCGCTTCTCCGTCCGCCAGGGGTTCGTACTCGCCCCGGCGGTAGAGGTCGTGGAGCTCCGTCCCCTCCACCACCAGAGCGGGGTATATTTTGAGGTAGTCGGGCCTCCAATCTTCATCGTCGAAGAGCGTCCGGAAGGAGGCGAGGTCCCTCTGAGGGTCGGAGCCGGGAAGCCCCGGCATCATGTGAAACCCCACCTTCAGACCCGCATCTCTCAGGGACCGGTTAGCCTCCACGGCGTCCCTGGCAGAGTGGCCCCGCCTCATCTTCCCGAGAAGTTCATCGTCGGTGGACTGGACCCCCAGCTCCACCTTCGTCCCGCCGAGGTGGAGCATATTCCGGATCTGAGAGGGGCCGCACCAGTCGGGGCGGGTCTCGAAGGTGGTGCCGACGTTTCTTACCCTGGAAGTCTCGTTCTCCGCCGCTACTTCCCGAAAGCTCCTTCGACCCACTCGATACTGTGAAGATGTAGCCGTCCCGCCCCTGCCGGGATGGTCGTTCATCGCCTCCAGGCACCTCTTCACAAACCAGTACTGATATCCCAAAGCCCTGGACGTTATAGTTCCGCCCATGACGATCAGGTCCACCTTGTCGACGGGGTGGCCGATCTCCTCAAGCTGGCGGAGGCGGGCCTTCACCTGGAGGTAGGGGTCGTAGCCGTGCTGGATCGCCCGCATCGCCGCCGGCTCTCGCCCGGTGTAGCTCTGGGGAGTTGGAGTTCCGTCCCGGCGGCCGACGCCCCCGGGGCAGGGGACGCAGACCCCGTGGGGGCAGGGGGCGGGAGAGGTCATAGCTGCCACCACCGCCACCCCCGATAAGGTTCGAGTAGGCTTTCTCACCAGGAGCTTCAGCCGGGACCGCTCCCCCTCACCGGCCTCGGCGATAATATCGGAGTTCTTAGGGATGCCGGATAGGCTGAACTCGCGACCGATCTTCCTCTTCCACCTATCGAGGTCCGCCTCGCTCGCGATCTGCCCGGTGAGGACGGCGTCGACTATCTCCCGGAGCGCCGCCTTCACCTCGCCATCCTCTTTCAGCCCACGATCCGTCTTAACCCCGCGATCCGTTTTCGGCCCCTGATCCGTCTTCAACCCTCGATCCAGTGGATTGCCTCCGTCATATCCCGTCCCGGTGGCGGAGCCGGCCTCTCCGCGGGCCAGCCGATGGGAACTATGGCCGTAGGGACGAGGCGGCGGGGCAGGCTCAGGATATCCCTCACCATCAGCTCGTCGAAGGCGCCGGTCCAGCAGCCTGATAGCCCCATATCGAAGGCTGCGAGGAGGAGGCAGGTCGTCGCCGAGGCGGCGTCCTGGATCGAGTAGAGCTGGCCCCGGTCGCCGTACCTCCTCCCCGACCGGGCGGGGTCGGCGCAGACGACGACGACGACGGGGGCGGCCGCCACGTGCTCCTGGCCGAAGGCGGCGGCGGCGAGGGCCGCCTTCAACTCGGGGCGGGTGACGACGTAGTACTCCCTCGCCCTGAGGTTTCCGGCGGAAGGGGCGGCCTCCGCCGCCTCGAGGAGGGAGGCGACCTGCTCCCGGCCGACGGGGCGGTCGGCGTACCTCCTCACCGACCTTCGGCCCGCCAGGACTTCTTTGAAGTTCATCGCCCCTCTATCGCCCGCCGTGCATATTAAAATTTGGTATATTCGGCATTGATCTGCAGATCCATCTGCAGATCGGATCTTGCAGGTCAGAGTCGAGAAGGCAAAAGATAAAAGCCCCAAAGGACCCCTCTCGCAGAAGGTGTTCTCAACCATGATCGATATCGCCATTCCAAAGGGGAGCCTTCAGAGCCAGACCCTCCAGCTCTTCGCCCAGGCGGGGCTGGAGATCAAGAGGACGGAGCGGGAGTACAACGCCCGGATCGACGACCCAAGAGTGGGGAAGGTGAAGATCCTCCGCCCCCAGGAGATCCCCACATACGTCGCCAAGGGGAGCTTCGACCTGGGGATCAGCGGGACGGACTGGATCAGGGAGTCGGCCGCGGATGTCGTCACCGTCGCGGAGCTCGACTACGGAAAGCAGGGGCCGGGGAAGGTGAAGGTCGTCGTCGCCGTCCCCGAGGCCCAGGAGGCCGCTTCCGCGAGGGATGTCCTTCCCGGCTCCAGGATCTCGACGGAGTACCCGAACCTGACGAGGAGGTTCTTCGAAGATCTCGGCATCCCCGTGGAGGTGGAGTACTCCTACGGCGCGACGGAAGCGAAGGTGCCGGAGCTCGCCGACGCCGTCGTCGACCTGACGGAGACCGGCTCGACCCTGGTCAAGAACGGCCTGAAGATCGTCGACGTCATCCTGGAGTCGACCTCGGAGCTGATCGCAAATAAGGAGAGCTGGGCCGACCCCGAGAAGAGGGAGGAGATCGAGGCGATCGAGACGATGCTCTTTGCCGTCACCCGGGCGAGGGGGAAGGTCCTGATAGCCCTGAACGTCCCCGAAGATCAGATCGAGGAGGTCATCGCCCTTCTGCCGAGCATGAAGAGGCCGACGGTCTCGAAGCTCTACAACTCCGGCTACTACGCCGTCCAGTCCGTCGTCGACCGGTCCGGGATAAACCTGCTCATCCCCAGGCTGAAGAAGGCCGGGGCCGAGGATATCATCGAGGTCGCCATATCGAAGATCGTGCCCTGAAATCTCGCAGGGGCGATGGATCAGGAAGAAAGGAATAGGAAAGCAATATCGTGGTTGGCGGGCGTGAAGGGATTCGAACCCTTGATCTACAGCTTAGGAGGCTGCCGCCTTGTCCTGGCTAGGCTACACGCCCACGACGGCTTTCAGGAGGGGGAAACTCGTATATCAAGGTTTCCGGTGCCTATTGTGTCTGAGTAGTCCGAAATCCCCTGATTTTAACATCGTTCTATTCCATTGAATTGCAGCGACGCAGATCATAACACGAGGCTAGCAACAACGAGGGTTGCAACAAGGACGTTATAGAGCAAAAATCAGAATATAAATCAAAGTTAGATCCAATTTATTTCTGTGTGTCCGACATAAATTTACCTCTATTTTCCTAATTTTTCACGTACAATAGTTTTATGGATCTGAAGAATCTATATAAGAATTAGAATTTTGGACCAATCGAGTCAGCCTGCTGGCCTTTTCACGCACGGCTTCAGCTTCCTCATTTCGACCGAGCGCCAGCAGAACTAGACTCATATTATCTAGGACTATCGTATTAAATGGATCTATTTTTTTGGCTCGCTCAAAATCCTTTAAAGCTTCATCGAATTTTTCCAAGCCACATAAGGCATTTCCTCTATTAACCAGAGCCGAGAAATATGCTGAATCTTCTGAAGGAAGTTTCTCCATTATCTTATCGTAAGCTTCAAGGGCTTTGTTATATTCTCCTTTCAAATGAAGTACCTTACCTCTTGCTGACAAGACATCTACATCTCGTGGATTAATATCAATTGCCCTGTCGTAAGCTTCGATGGCCCGATCATATTCAGTCTTATCGCTGTAAATATTGCCTAAGTTGTACCATGCAACTATGTATCGTGGATCAAATTCAATTGCGGTTCTATAAGCATGAATGGCTTTGTCAAGTGCATCATCGTTCTTCTTTTGGTTTGTGAGCGTAATGCCCTTTTCGCTCCAGATTAGTGCATACATTTCAATATCAAATCTATCAAGTTTCTCAAGCCTCGTTCTTTCGAATCTCTCGATAGCATTATCAAGTGCTTCGATGGCCTCCTGATATTCCTTCTTGCTATTGTGAGCTCTGCCTTTGCCGTAATATGCACCGACAAACTTAGGATCTAATTTTATGGCTTTATCGTAAGCCTCAATAGCCTTGTCGTATTTTTCTAGTTCGTAGTGGACTGCACCTAGATTAATCCAAGGATAAACAAGCTGTGGATTTTGCTTTATAGCTTCTTCAAAAGTTGCAATAGCTTCATGGTACTTGCTCTGCCGAAAGAGAACCTCACCTTTTGTATTCAATGCTCTTGGATATCTATCTGATGTTGGTTTTTCTAACATAATAGCCGTTCTTATGGTTTCGATTGCATCCTTATATTGGCCTTTGCTTGATAGAGCATTGGCTTTGTTAATCCGGAGTTTCGAAGAAGATGGATCTAAATCGATAGCTTTTTCATAAGACTGAAGAGCGTCATCGTATTTTTTTTGTTTACTGTAGTCGACTCCACGTGTATTCCAGTAATCTATTTGAATTTCTTTTAATTGTTTGGTCGACTTTCTAGACATATATAGGGCATAATATATACTGATTAATCCAATAAATATGCTAATTAATCCTAATGCTGTGCCAAGATCTGAGGGGGATTCTAAGTTCAAATATAAAATCGCATAAAAGATAGAATAGATGCTATATAAAATTATTAAAACTAGAAAAATAGGTGAAGATGTCAGAAGATCCTTCAACGCAGTTCCTGTTCCAATCAAATTAGTTAGGTTTTTCATATACTTCCTCTTGACCTTTGTTTGCTTAAGATTATTCCGCATATAAATTCTATTCTAGTTGAATCGTACTTATTTAAGTATAATTATACTTATTTTCTCAATAGTGGCAAGATTAAGATATATCAAGATAACCTCACAAGATAAACCAAGACAAAATACCTTCCGATTCCATAATGAACCACTGTTAACCATCTCATAAACCACCCCCTCTCCGCGACACCCCTCCGCCCCCATCTCCCCACCCTTTCGCAAAAGTCGAGGGAGGCCCCCAACCCCCCACTCCTCCTCATATCCTCAGCTCCCCCCTCTCATACAGGTCCTGCGCCACCTGGGCGAGCCCCGGCCCCTTCACCTCCTCGCCGTAGGACGGCAGGAGCGCGATCTGCTTATTCGCGAACTTCGTCTTGATCTCCTCGATGTATCCTTTCTGCGAGGCGACCCGCCGGCTGCAGTAGTCGCATCCGCAGGGGGCCATCACGTGGTTTACTATTATCGAGTCGACGGTGACCCCGTGGGCCTCGACGGTCTTGATGAGACGCTCGCTCTCCATAACCGCCGCCTTCTCTGGGATCATGACGACGGAGATGGTGGTGATCTCGGGGTCGATGAGGGCGTTTCTCATCGTCTCGGCCTTTGTTCTGAGGCGGCGGACCTCCTTGACGACGGAGTCGCCGAACCCCGGCTCCAGCATGTTGAAGATCCCGGTCCACCGCGACTTCATCCCCAGGAGGCGCGTGACGACGCCCGTCGTCACCTCCGGGAGCTTCAGGAGGGGGAGGACGAGGGCGGTGGGGGCGGAGTCGATGACGACGACGTCGTAATCCCCATCCATGTAGACGTCGTAGAGCCGGTCCATGAAGATCAGCTCCCCGACCCCGGGGACGGCCCCGAAGTCCTGGGGGCGGACCTCGAACTGGAACATCTCGAATAATGCTCGAAATAGGCTCCTGTAGCTAGCGTAGAACTTCTCCGCCTCCGCCGCGAGGTCCGGCTCCACGGCGTAGAGGTTCTCGGCTATGGGGGTGGGCTTATCGCCGATCTCCGCCTCCAGGATGTCGGAGAGGGAGTGGGCGGGGTCCATGGAGAAGGCGAGGGTCTTTTTGCCATTTTGAGAGGTCCAGAGCCCCGTCGCCGCCGAGGAGACGCTTTTGCCGACGCCCCCCTTCCCAGCCATGTAGACGAGTCGCATGGATGAAGAGTTGACGGTAGCGAGATTTACCCCTTTTGCTCTCCTCCGACGGTCCGGGAGGAGAGGGGGAGGAGAGGGAGAAGAGAGGGGGAAGAGAGGGAGAAGAGAGGGAGAAGAGAGGGGGAAGAGAGGGAGAAGAGAGGGGGAAGAGAGGGGGAAGAGAGGGGGAAGGGAGGGAGACGAGAGGGGGAAGGGAGGAGGAAGCTTGCGAAGTTTTAATATGCCATCGATCCGTTCAGCCCCCCCAGAGACGAAATGAGGAACGGGGCATGACGAGAAATATCAGAGTCGAGAGGTTGAGCCAGCAGCCAGTCGAAGAGCAGATGATCGAGCTAGTGGAGAGGAAGGGGATCGGCCACCCCGACAGCATCGCCGACGGCCTGGCGGAGTCCATCAGCTGCGCCCTCTGCCACGAGTACAAGAGGAGGGTCGGGGCCGTCCTCCACCACAACACCGACGAGACCCAGGTCGTCGCCGGCAGGTCCTGCCCCGCCTTCGGAGGCGGCGAGATCATCCAGCCGATATACGTCCTCCTCTCCGGTAGGGCCACCCGGTTCTTCGAGGAGCAGGAGATCCCCATCGACGTCATCGCCCGGAGGACGGCGAGGGAGTACATCCGGGATACCCTCTGCAACATCGACGTCGGCGACCACGTCATCTTCGACAGCAGGATAGGGACCGGCTCCTCCGACCTCCAGGACGTCTTCAAGAGGAAGGTCCCCGGCGCCAACGACACCTCCTTCGGCGTCGGATACGCCCCCTTCTCCGAGACGGAGACGGTCGTCTACGATACCGAGAGGTTCCTCTTGGACCTGAAGAAGAGGATCCCCGCCATCGGCGAGGACATCAAGGTGATGGCGATGAGGTCCGGCGACACCATAAACCTGACCGTCGCCTGCGCCATGGTGGGACGACACCTCGACGACCTCAACGACTACCTGGAGACGAAAGAGGTGATCGTCCGGGAGATCGAGGAGAACGTCTGCAACTGTGCCAAAAGGGAGGTGAAGGTCCAGCTGAACGTCGCCGACGACCCCGAGTCGGGGTCGGTCTACCTGACCGTCTCCGGGACGTCTGCGGAGATGGGGGACGACGGCTCCGTCGGGCGGGGCAACCGGGCCAACGGCCTCATCACCCTCAACCGCCCCATGTCCATGGAGGCGACGAGCGGCAAAAACCCCATCAGGCACGTCGGGAAGATCTACAACCTCCTCTCGACCCAGATAGCAAACAAGATCGTCGACGAGGTGGAGGAGGTAGGGGAGGTCTACGTCCGGATCCTCTCCCAGATAGGAAAGCCCATCGACGAGCCCCACATGCTCTCCATCCAGACGACTTTGAAGGAGGGGGCCAACTACTCCCGCGTCCAGTCCGAGGCTGAAGAGATCGCAAACCAGTGGCTCGACGACATCCTGATGATCCAGGACAAATTGATGAAAGGGGAGCTTAAGACCTTCTGAGGAAGGGAAAAAACTTTATTTTTATCTGCCGTCAGAAGTCGAAGAGGGACCTCTGACGGCCGTCCTTCTCCGGTTCCGTCGGATCTGAGTCCTGCCCCAGGTCGGCGGAGGGCTTTTCCACCGGTTCGGCCTTCCCAGCCGGCTCCTCCTTCCCGTCCTCAGGATCGATCTCCTTAGAGATCGATCCGGAGGGTCTTTCATTGGGAGCGCCGCTTCTGGCCTCATCCTGCCTTCGAGGCAGCCCCCTATTCCCCGCCACCTCTACCTTTTGAGATCCGCCCCAGGCTTCTTCGATCTGCGAGACCCTCTCCTCTTCGATCAGCTCCTGGGCAGCCTCGTAGAGCTTAGCCACCTTCTTCGTCGTCGGCTTCGTCCCCAGGAGGAGGGCGATCTCCTCGACGGTGAACTCCAGGAGGGCCGCCACCCTCGGCCCCGTCTTCTGATCTTTGAGGAGGAGGCCGAAGAAGCCCATCATCTCAGCCCTGGCCACCCGGGCGCTGATGTGGCAATGCCTTCCGATCTTTTTCGCCGCCGAGTCCCGGACCTGTCTTGCTCCCTTCGTCTGGCCCATCCTCCTCCAGTAGCCCGGCGGCCGGAAGGGCACATATCCGCCCTTCTTCTCCCTCCGGGCGGCCTGGACCCCCGCCGTCATCATGAAGGAGGCGTACCGCCATAGGCCGTAGTTCTGCCGCCTCCGAACCCTCCCCAGGAATACGTCGGCCCGGGAGAGGCGGTCGTAGCCCGCGGCCAGGTCGGCGGTGCCGTAGACGGTGGGCAGGTTCTCGTCGATCCAATGGATGAGGTCTTCGGGGCTCTCGTCCAAGGTCCAGGAGACCTTAACGGCTTCGCTGAGGTTCGAACCCCTCAGGATCTTGGCGACGGCGTCGAAGATGGAGGACTTCGAGTCCCGGACCCCCGTCGCCACCTCGCCGGGGTGAAGGGCGCCCTCTAGGGCGGCCTGGAGGTCGTTTAAGGCGCTCCTGAGGTCTCCTCCGGAGTTATCGGCGATCTCCTCGATCATCTCCGGGGTGCATCCCGCCTCCTCGGCCCGGCATATCTCCCGCAGGGCTGAAGCTATCGTCCCCTTGGTGATCCGCCGGAAGGCGATCCCCATCGTAGCCTCCCGGAGGGGCTTAGAGAGGCCGTAGTAGTCGTTGGCTATCAGGAGGACCGGCTGGTCGGTCTCCCTCACCAGCTTGCTCATAGCCGCAGAGCCGCCCCGGTCCGCCGACCCGTAGAGGTTGTCGGCCTCGTCGAGGATGACGAGCCGCTTCCTACCTGAGAAGGTCGTCATCTTGGAAGCGGCCCCCGCCACCTTCTGGATGGCGGTGGCGGTCCTGCTGTCGCTGGCGTTCATCTCGATCTCGTCCCAGCCCATCTCTTCGGCTAGAGCTAGGGCGGCGGAGGTCTTTCCCACCCCAGGTGGACCGTAGAGGACGATCGCCCTCTTCTCGGGGACGCCCCTCTCCCAGGACCGGGCCCAGGCCTCCATCTCCGAGACCGCCTTCCCGTTTCCCAGGACCTCCTTCAGCCTTCTGGGCCTGTACTTCTCCGTCCACTTGGTGGCGGTCATGGCGGATATGGCTCCTCTACGATCCTATAGTTGTCTATTGGCCTCTTCGTCTATTCGCCTCTTCGTCACTATCTCCCTACGCGCCTCAAGTCTGGGGAGCTCTACCAGACACCCTCCCGTCCCGTCATCTCCTCGATCACTATCTCCCAGATAACCATCGGCATCCTCTCCATATCCTCCCGCCGGAAGGCCTTGCCTCCGTGGCCGGCCATCTCCTTCTTTGTGAAGACGTCAAAGAGCCTCTCTTTGGCCTGCGCATCCTCGGAGAGGCGGGCCTCTCCGAAGGCTATGACGGACCTCCATCGGCCTCTCTCGACGGAGTCGACCTGGAAGCAGACCCTGGGGTTCGCCCTCACCATCTCCAGCTTCCTGCCCCGAAGGCCTGAATGAAGGAGGATCGACCCGTCGGCGTATACGTAAGACATCGGCACTATGTAAGGCTCGTCCCCTGAAGAGAGGCCCAGCCTTCCAATTCTGGAGTTCGCCAGCAGCTGTTCGCACTCCTCTCCGGAGATCTCCCTCGGCTTCATGGCCCACCTCTCGGGCTGAAAGGTTATTAAATTCTTCTTCCTCAGCCTCGCCAAAGGTTTTTAGCCTCGATCCGCCAAACCAGAGGCGATGTTCACGAAGATTCTGATCGCCAACCGTGGCGAGATCGCCATACGCATCATGAGAGCCTGCCGCGAACTCGGCATCTCCACCGTCGCGGTCTACTCCGAGGCCGACAGAAATGCCCTCTTCGCCAAGTACGCCGACGAGGCGGTCTACGTCGGCCCTTCGCCGGCCTCCCAGAGCTACCTGCGGATCGACAAGATCCTGGAGGCGGCTGAGGAGACCGGCTCGGAAGGGATCCACCCCGGTTACGGTTTCCTCTCCGAGAACCCGGCCTTCGCCCGGGCCTGTGAGGAGAAAGGGATCATCTTCATCGGCCCCAGCAGCAGATCCATCGACAAGATGGGGTCCAAGATCGCCGCGCGAGATATAATGAAGGGCGCCGGGGTCCCCATCATCCCCGGCAGCGACGGCGGGATAGCCGATCCGCAGGAGGCGATGGACCTGGTGGAGTCGATCGGCTACCCCGTGATGCTTAAGCCGGCGGCCGGGGGCGGGGGGATCGGGATGAAGATAGTCTGGGAGGAGAAGGACCTGGCCCCCGCCCTCGAATCGGCGAGGTCGATCGCCCGGTCCGCCTTCAGCGACGAGACCGTCTACGTCGAGAAGTACCTCGCTGAGCCGAGGCACATAGAGTTTCAGATCCTCGCCGACTCCAGAGGAAAGACCATCTACGTCTCCGACAGGGAGTGCTCCATCCAGAGGCGCCACCAGAAGCTGATCGAGGAGTCTCCGTCGCCGATCATGACCCCGGAGCTCCGGGAGGAGATGGGGTCGATCGCCGTCAGGGCGGCAGAGGCGATAGACTACCGGTCTGCCGGGACGGTGGAGTTCATGTACTCTCGAGGAGACTACTACTTCCTGGAGATGAACACCAGGCTCCAGGTGGAGCATCCCATCACCGAGATGGTGACGAGCGTCGACCTCGCGAAGGAGCAGATCCGGATCGCCGCCGACGAACCCCTCGCCTTCTCCCAGGACGAGATCGAGATAAGAGGCTGGGCGATCGAGTGCAGGGTCAACGCCGAGGACCCCCTCAACGACTTCACCCCATCCCCCGGCAGGATCAAAGGTTACAGGAGCCCCGGCGGTCCCGGCATAAGGGTAGACAGCGGCGTTTACTCCGGCTTTGTTATCCCCCCCTACTACGACTCCATGATATCCAAGGTGGTGGCCATGGGCAGGGACAGAAAGGAGGCGATCGCCAGGATGGAACGGGCGCTCTACGAGTACATCGTCACCGGGGTAAAGACGAACATAAACTTCCACGTGGCGGTCCTGCGAAACGAGAGGTTCAGACGGGGCGACATAAACACCAACTTCCTGAAGGAAGAGTCGATAATGGAGGAGGTGAAGAGGGTCACGGAGGCCGAGTACGAGAAAGGGCTCTCCCTCGCCTCGGCCCTCGGAGCCGACACCCGGAGGGTGGCGGCCATATCCGCGGCCGTCGGAGCGTACATGGCCCAGCACGAAGCCTCCGCCTCCGAGGAGTAGGTCGCCCCTTGATGAGGGAGGAGATCAGAAGGAGGATGGTCCAGAGGCTCGGCCTCTGGACCTCCGGCCAGGAGCTCGCCGCCTCTCTGGGGATCAGCCGCGCCGCCGTCTGGAAGGCCGTCCGTTCCCTCAGGGCCGAAGGGTACGATATAGAGGCCTCCAGGAGGGGCTACAGGCTCTCCACCATCCCAGACCTCCTCCGAGAGGATATCATCAAGGGAGGCCTCGATACAAAGTTCGTCGGCAGAACTGTCATCTCTCACCCGTCCCTCCCCTCCACCAACGCCGAGGCGAAGAGGATCGGACCCTCGGCGGAGGAGGGGACCGTCGTCGTCGCCGAGGTCCAGACCGCCGGGAGGGGGAGGATGGAGAGGTACTGGCACTCCCCCAGGGGCGGCCTCTGGATGAGCGTCATTTTGAAGCCAAAGATCCCCCCCTCCCAGGCCTTCAGGGTGAACATGGCCGCCTCGGTGGCGGTGGCGAGGGCTCTTGGGGGGCTCTACGACCTCGACGTCAAGATAAAGTGGCCCAACGACATCATGGTGGGAGATAAGAAGATCTCCGGGATTCTGACGGAGATCGGGGCCGATATGGACTGCCTGGATTACGCCGCGGTGGGGATCGGGATCAACGTCAACATCGATCAGCGGTCCCTCCCCGAAGAGGGGAGGGCGACGTCCATCTCCGGGGAGCTCGGTCGAGAGGTTCTCCTGGTGGAGCTCGCCTCGAGAGTCCTGACGGAGTTGGAGAGGTGCTCAGAGGACCTGACCTCCTCCTTCGACCCGATTCACCTGGAGTGGTCGCAGCGGTCCGCAACCCTGGGCCGGAGCGTGAGGATGACGACCAGAAACGGCGAGTTTGAGGGAAAGGCGGTGGATCTGGACGCCGACGGCGCCCTCCTGGTGGAGAGGGACGGCGGCCAAATAGAACGGGTAGTAGCCGGAGATTGCGTCCACCTCAGACCATCAAAATAACCGTCGAAGAAGGGGCAAGGCATATAGAGATCTCCGGCAGAAAGTCGGCGGAAGGTTACTTGTAGTGGGAGTTTTTTGAGATGGGAGGGCGAGAGAGATGAAGCGGAGGATAGAGATAGAGGGGATAGCGAGGGATACGCTGTACTTCATCCTCGAGGCCTCCCGGTCGACGCTGCCCGTGGAGTTCGCGGGGCTCCTCCGGGCCGAGAAGGGGGTCATCACCGAGGTGATAATGCTTCCGGGAACGGAATCCTCGAGCAAGAGCGCCCTTGTCCGGCTCTACATGCTCCCGAACATGAGGATAGCCGGTTCGGTCCACAGCCACCCCTCCCCCAACATACGCCCCTCCCAGGAGGATCTCATCTTCTTCTCCAAGACCGGTGACTGCCACATAATCGCCGGGATCCCCTTCGACGAGGATAGCTGGACCTGTTACGACAGGAAGGGGCAGAAGAGAGACCTCCCCGTCCTGGACGTGGAGATCGAGGAGGAGGATGAGGGCTGGTTCGATTAGGGTTCTGGCCACGGGAACCTTCGACCTCCTCCACCCGGGGCACCTATTTTACCTGGAGCAGTCCCGGGCCCTAGGCGACGAGCTGGTGGTGATAGTGGCGAGGGACGCCAACGTCAAGCATAAGCCCAGGCCGATCATACCCCAGGATCAGAGGCTCCTCATGGTCTCGGCCCTGAAGACCGTCGATAGAGCGGTCCTTGGTGACGAGATCGATATATTCCGGCCGATAGAGGAGCTGCAGCCCGATATAATCACCCTGGGATACGATCAGCACTTCGACGCCGTCCTCCTCAAAGAGGAGCTGGCGACCCGGGGGATCGAAGCCGGGGTGGTGAGGCTGGAGGAGCACGACCCATGCCCCCTCTGCAGCTCCCGGATGATAGTCGCAAAGGTCCTGGAGGAACGATCCCTGAGCGGAGAGAGGCCCTCTACCTCCGGCTGAGAACTCAACGCCTCCAGGATCAGACCGCATAGCGCCAGTTACTTATACCGAACGTTCCCCTTTCCCGACAATATGGCCCCCAAAGTCGCTGTTGGCGGCACCTTCGACCCCATCCACGACGGCCATATCGCCCTTTTGAAGAAGGCCTTCGAGGTCGCCGGAGAGGACGGCGAGGTGGTGATCGCCCTCACCTCGGACAGGATGGCCGCCAGCCAGCGCGTCCGCCCGGTCCGGGAGTTCGATACGAGGGCCAGGATCCTTAAGGCGGCCCTCAGGGAGCATCTGGGGGTGGAACGGTTCAGGATCGAGATGCTTCACACCGTATACGGCTCGGCGATAGAGGAGGATTACGACGCCATCGTCGTATCGCCGGAGACCGAGCCGATAGCCTGCAACATAAACGAGATCAGGAGGGAGAACGGCCTCTCCCCCCTCAGGATCATACGGATAGAGTACCAGATGGCAGAAGACGAGATCAGGATCTCCTCGACCCGGATCTGCAGCGGCGAAATAGACGCTCACGGCAGGATGGTGGTCTAGGGTGGAGGACCTATCCATGAGATCTTCCATGAGGAACTGCGGGGTCGCAGAAGAGGCGGAGGAGATCTCATCCGAAGATAGCCGCCGGAAGGAAGATGCGACCGTAATCCATATCAACTCACACAATTAAAGGGCAAAGCATGAAGCTTCGCTTCTTCGCGCTCTTCACGCTCTTCTCACTTTCCGTTGTGCCTGCCGTGGGGGAGGGGTACTCGGAGGAAAATCCGCTATATCCTCTGGCATGGTACAACAAGGGCGTCGCTCTCTCGGAGCTCGGCAGATATGATGAAGCCATTGTATGCTACGATAACGCCATCGAGCTCTCGCCAAATTACGCTCTCGCCTGGAACAACCGCGGGATCGCCCTCAGCGCCCTGGATAGGCGCGAAGAGGCCCTAGAATCCTACAACAGATCTCTGGAGATCGATCCCGGTTATGCCCCGGCCTGGAACAACAGGGCCGTCGTCCTGGAGGCGCTGGGGATGTTTGAGGATGCCCTGGGATCCTACGACCGGGCCCTGGAGATCGATCCCGATTACGCCCTCGTCTGGAACAACAAGGGGGGCATCTTCTACAGCCGGGGAGAGTACGACAGGTCGATCGAATGCTACGAGAAGGCCGTCGGTATCGACCCCCACCTCAGAGAGGGCTGGAACAACCTGGGAAGGTCCCTCTACGCCCAGGGGAGATACGACCGATCGATCGACGCTTACGACGAGGCCCTCAGGATCGACCCGGGGTACGCCACCGCCTGGAACAACAAGGGGATCGTCCTGGGGACCCTGGGACGCCACCAGGAATCCCTCGATTGTTATGAGGAGGCTCTCCGGATTGATCCGGGCCACCTCATGGCCCTCTACAATCAGGGGATCGCCCTGGGGATCCTCGATAGGCACCAGGAGGCGATCGAGAGCTACGAGAAGGTCCTCGGCCTCGATCCGGGGTACGGACCCGCCTGGTACAACCAGGGGGTCGCCCTCGCCTCCATAGGCCGGTTCGACGAGGCGCTGGCCAGCTATGATGGAGCGCTGGCCCTCGATCGAAGCTACGCCCCGGCCTGGAACAACCGGGGGATCGCCCTGGGGGTTCTGGGACGCCAAGATGAAGCCCTCCAGTCCTATGAAGAGGCGTTGAGCCTCGATCCGAGGTACGGACCCGCCTGGTACAACCGGGGCGTCGCCCTCAGCACCCTCCAACGGTATGAAGAGGCGATTTCTTCATACGATATGGCCCTCTCCATCGACCCAGCCATGAAAGAGGCCTGGAACAACAAGGGGATCGCCCTCAGCGCCCTCGGCCGCCACCAGGAGGCGCTCGAATGCTACGAAAGAGCCCTGGAGATGGGGGCGGATGGAAACGGCTCTGAGGATAAGCAAGATGATAATATGCCAGCTCAAACCGCGCCAGCCGAAAATATCTCAGATCGAACGGTACCAGATCAAACCGGCCCTGCCCCAGAAGAGGGGCGGTAGAAGAGAGCGGGACCTAGGCCCGCGGCCCGTCCGCCGGTGGATAAAACGCTAACTATCGTCGCTGCGGCTGACGTTCTTCAGCCTTTCGATCCCCCCGATCTCCTCGATCACCGAGAGGACGGAGAAGGGGACGAGCCTCTTCCAGGCCTCGTCTCCTGAGAGGATCATCCTCCTGATGGCAGTCCCCGAGTAGACCTCCCTCCTGTAGAGGGGCGGCCGCATCACCTCCACCCCCGCCTCGGCGAAGAGCTGGACGACGAGGGGGTTATTCGAATAGACGACCTCGAAGTTGGGGGTCATCGCCCGGACGTGAGATACCCAGACGGCGTTCCTGGCGATGTCCCATAGGGGTATGACGTAGCAGGTTACGTCGAGACCCCGCAGGGAGGGCCAGATCATGCTGATCCTCTCTCCGGCGGTGAAGGGGTTCTCGAGGGTGTGGCTCGCCTGGGCGCTTCCGAGGCCTACGACGATCTCGTCCACCTCATCGGCGATCTTCTGAAGGACCGCCTCGTGGCCCAGGTGGTAGGGCTGAAACCTCCCGATGTAGAGGCCTCTCCTCATAGGATCTCTTTTCCGATGAGCTTTATCGACCGCTCCTTGTTCGGTCCTATCGGCGAGCCTACGACTATCTGGGTGACCCCCGTCGCCAGGAGATCATCCACCCTCGACCTGCAGTCGGCGGGGGTTCCCGAGACGGAGAAGGCTTTGATCATCTCCTCGGTGACGGCGCCGAGGGCGGAGCCGAAGTCGCCCCTGGCTATGGCGCTGGAGACGGCTGCCGCCTCCTCGGGCTTTACGCCGTGGCGCGATAGGACCGTCTCCGGAGATCCGGCGACGATGAAGGCGACGACGATCTTCGCCTCATTGGCCGCCTTCTCGCCGTTCTTGTCGGCGCTGAAGCTGGTGTAGGCGGCGATCTCCACCTCATCGGGATCTCGCCCCGCCTTCTTCGCCCCCTCCCTGATCAGAGGGATGGCGTACTTGAAGTCGTCGGGGTGGCTGGCGTTTACGAGGACGCCGTCGGCGATCATCCCCGCCATCTCCAGCATCTTGGGCCCCTGGGCCCCGATGTAGATGGGGATCTTACCAGGTGAGAAGGCGAGCTGGGCGCCTTTCATGCCGGAGCCCGCCACCCGTTTCTTCGCCAGAAGCTCCCGGAGGGCGCCCACCGACTCCCTGACGGCGGAGAGGGGCTTCTCCCAGGCGACCCCCATGGCGTCGAAGGTCGCCTTGTCCCCGGGGCCTATCCCCAGTATCGCCCTCCCGCCGGAGATCTCGTTGATCGATCCGATGCTGGAGGCGGTGACGGCGACGTTCCTGGTATAGGGGTTGGTGACCCCGGTCCCGAGCTTCACCCTGCTCGTCGCCAGGGAGAGGATCGCGAGGGTCGAGTAGACGTCTCGATTGTTGTAGTGATCGGTGATCCAGATGGTATCAAAGCCCGCATCTTCGGCGAGCTTCGCCAGATATCCCACCTTCAGGGCGGGCTCGTTGGGGACGAACTCTATTCCGAACAATTTCCTCTCTCCAGGAGTATCCGGTCTCCGGGGTCGAGGCCGAAGAGATCTTTGGCGCTGCCCCCGTTGACCGCAATTTCTGCAAACCCATGGGACCCAATGGTTATAAGGGGTTCGTCGGGCTCCGCCTCGGCGTAGGTTCTCGCCCTAGATAGCCTCCTTCCGTCGAGGATCAGACCCTTCCAGGGGATCTCGGTGGCGTTGGTTATGACGTTGCCGAAGCCGTCGACGTATAAGACCTCCGCCACCATCCCCTCCCCGGAGATCTCGGCAGACCCTATATCAAGATCCGTAGCAGCCACCCTGGGGCCGAAGGACCCGGGTTCTCTGCCCGAGGCGAGAGCCGCCGCCACCGGAGCGAAGACGTCCCGACCGGCGAAGGTGGGGGCCGCGCCTTCAAAGAGGCTTCCTGCTATCATCCAGGCCGCCGGTTCGCCTATGGATTTTGCCGCCGGTATGAGAAGGCCGTTGTCGGGGCCGACGAAGAGGTGGCCGCCGCCCTCGACGACGATCCCGAGCCGGTCGGTGCCGACGCCGGGGTCGACGACGGCGAGGTGGACCGTCCCCGCCGGGAAGTGGCGGGCCGCGGCCATCAGGACGAAGGCTCCGGCCCGGACGTCCTGGGGTGGGAGATCGTGGGCGATGTCCACGAGGACGGCGTCCCTCGTCCGGGAGAGGATCGCCCCCTTCATCTGGGAGGGGTATAGGGAGCCGAAGTCTGAGAGGAGGGTGATAATCGGCCTGGGAGAAGAGTTCTTCATGAGTAATCATCGCCTCTTTCGCGGGTAAAGATCTGGCGGAGGGACGATCCGGTCCTGAGGATCTCCCGAAAGGCAAAATCCGTCTGCGCCTCTATCTCCGGCTCCATGGCCTTCATCGCCTCTCCCTCCTTCTTCGACCGTACCGTCTTCCTCGTCCTCCGGAGACCTTCGACCTGCGGTCTGATGGAAAAGTTCAACAGGGAGAAAGGTTTATGGACCTCTCCGGGAGATGAAAGAGCATGGCAGATTGTGAACTTTGCGGACTTGCTAAGCCGACCCTGGTGCCGGTGAGAGTACAGGTGCATACTATCTCAAACCCCGAGGGAGCCTACCGAGGGCTATGTCAGGACTGTCTTGGGTCCTGCGAGGCGGCCTTCCAGCAGCACTTCGGCGAGAAGAAGGACGAGAAGAAGTAAGCTTCGACCGACCGTTCTATTTTTCGGTCATGGGAGCGTAACTTCTCGGTGGTCAGGAGTCTTTGGTGATGCAGAAGGAGGAGAAGGTCGTGGTCGTCCTCCTCTTCATGGCCCTCGGATCTTTGGCCTCAGCCTCATGGGCCCTGGGGGATTTCGAGGAGGATCCTGACGAGATCTCCATCTCGCTGGTCGCGGAGGGGACCGTCTCCTCGATGAAGACGACGGCGGGAGGCCATCTGATAATGAGGCTGCAGTCCTCTTCGATACCGATATTCGTCAGCCGCGAGAGCGGCGCAGAGGAGGTGGCGGTCAGGGTCGCCAAAGGCGACAGGATCCGAGTGGTGGGCGAGATATCTGAGTACGAGGGGGACCGGGAGATCTCCGTCAAGAGGCCGGGGGACGTGGAGGTCCTCAGATGACGTTGATAGCCGACGATTCCGTCGAGGTTCTCCAGCTCGACGGCAAGACCCTCTACGCCGAAGACGACGGCTGGCGGTGCGAGCAGGAGGATGGATCGATCGTAGGGCTTGGGATCGTATTTGAGGCGGTGGACCTCTCCGGCTCTCCCGGCTTCGAGGACGAAGAGTACTCCGTCGTAGTGGAGGCGGCGATCGTCCCCCGGCCGGAGAGTCTCGACGATGACGTCGTCCTGGAGGTCTGCGAGGAGGAGAGCCCGAGCCGCGACCGCATCCTCCTGGACCTCTACCGTCACTACGGCGGCGTCCCCGTCAACATCGACGCCCTCCAGCCGGCGAGGGCCTCCTGCGGCGCCTCGGCCTTCGTCGCCGACCAGGTCGTCCGGCCGGAGAAGACCGCCTCGGGGACGACGATCGAGGTCCGCCACTTCAGAAGCGTCGAAGAAGCCCTCGCCTTCACCCGGGAGTTTTACGTCTTCATATCTCCGATCGTCTTCGAGTTTCTCGACTATCTCCTCGACCAGCCCCTGGGGCAGGGGACGGGGCGCGATATGATCTGGAGGCTCGCCGGGAAAGGGTAGAATAAGGACCATGGTCCGAATCAGTCCGGGGTTCCTGCCTCGCGGGGCTCGGCCAGCCCGGAGGGGTCCGTTCCTCAGATAGGGTATGGTTTTTGTGGGAAAAATTGATGATGGATGAGCTCCCTTTCAGCTTAACTGAGAGGAAGACGGATGAGGAGAGCGGATGAGGAGAGCAGATGTAGACCGCCCACTTTCGAGAGAGACCTCATCACCGGAGAGCCGATAAACTGCCAGAAAGGGCCTAGCATGATCTACCTCTATTACAGCGACCGATTCTTGAACTACAACTTCGGACCGGAGCACCCCCTCAACCCGACGAGGTTGAGCCTATCCTACAAGCTGATGGAGGATTCGGGGCTCATCGACGATAAGATGGAGGTCTTGGAGCCGGAGCCTGCCAGCGAGGAGGAGCTCCGCCTCGTCCACACCCTCGAGTACATCGAGGCGGTGAGGCTGGAGGAGCCGGACCTGGCCTTCGGCCTCGGTTCCGACGATACTCCGGTATTTCCCGGGATATTCGAGGCCTCCCGGACCATGGCAGGCGGGAGCATCGACGCCGCCAAGAGGATGATCGAGGAGGACTGCTCCGCCTTCAACATAGCCGGCGGCCTCCACCACGCCTTCCCCACCCAGGCCGCCGGCTTCTGCGTCTTCAACGACGTTGCTCTGGCCATATCGATCCTCAAGAGAAGGTTCTCCCGGATCCTCTACCTCGACATCGACGCCCACCACGGCGACGGAGTCCAGCAGATATTCTACGAGGACCCGAATGTCCTCACCTTCTCGATCCACGAGTCCGGAGACTACCTCTTCCCCGGGACGGGGTTTGTGGACGAAGCGGGCTACGGCCCGGGCCTCGGCTACTGCGTCAACCTCCCCATGCCGATGTACGCCTCCGACCGGGACTTTCGCCTAGCCTTCGAAGAGGTGGTGCCGAGGCTCTTCGACTGGTTCAGGCCCCAGGTCGTGGTGGCGGAGCTGGGGGTGGACACCCACTACTCTGACCCCCTCACCAGCCTCAACCTCACCCTGCGGGGCTACGCCCGGATGGTCCGCCGGATCGTCGAGCTGACCGGCATATACGCCGAGGGCCGGCTCCTCGCTCTGGGGGGCGGCGGCTACAGCCTCCAGGTCGTCCCCCCGGCCTGGACGGCCGCCCTCCATCTGATGAGGGGGGAGGAGCCGACGGAATATCTCCCCCCCTACTGGGTGGAGCTCTTTTCCAACGTCGTCGGCTACGTCCCCCTCTCCTATCCGGATATCGACCTTCCCATCGGGACGGAGACGGAGAAGAGGGTCTCCCTGGAGCTGGCATCAACGATGAAGAGGCTTAAGGGCGTCCACGCCAGGATCAACCCAGAGCTGTTCTGACCCGATCCGGCGGATTTCGATCGTTTTATCGATAGTGTTATGGCCCGATCCCCACGATCTAGATACTAATATCGATCTCCTTCTCGATCCATTTCTCAAGCGTCGAAGATGAGCCTCATCTCCTTCGCCCCCCCTTCCGCCTCCACCGTCTCAAAGCCCATCTTCTCTATCAGCCTCAGAGCCGGAAGGTTATCCTCCAGGACCTCGGCGGTGAACCCGGCGATGCCGCTCTTTTTTGCGATATCGGTCATGTAGGAATGAAGGAGGGTCCCCACCCCCTGCCTCTGATAGTCGTCCCTGACCACCACCGCCAGCTCGGCGAGCCGGTCCCTCTCGTTTCTGTTGTACTGGGCAAAGCCGATGAGGTGCTCTCTGCCGTCCCGGAAGATGAGGCCGAGGATGACGACGTCCCTTGAGAGGTCCACCGTCACGAACTCCTGAATCCGGGAGTGGGGCATATCCTTCCTAGCCGAGGCGAACCTCCGGTAGAGGCTCCTGTCTGATAGGGAGTAGAAGAACTCCTTGAGGAGGGGCTCGTCGCTGATCCTGACAGGCCGCAGGAATATCGATAGACCCGTCCCTGTGGCCCTCCACGCCTCCAGATCCTCTCGGTAAAGGGCAGGATGGTAGACCTGGTCTTGATAGACGAGGGATAGCCTCTTTGCCTCTTCCACCAGCCACGGCCTGAAATCCGGATGGGAGATCCCGATGAGGCTCATCGCCCTATCCCTGACGGACTTGCCCCGCAGGTCTGCGATACCGTACTCCGTCACCACGTACCGCACGTCGCACCTATGAAAGGTGGCGCTGGCGCCCGGGCCGAGCCGGGGGACGATCCGGCTCGTCGATCCGCCGTCCCCAGTGGAGGGGAGGGCGAGGATCGGCCTTCCTTTCGCAGCCATGCCGGCTCCGCGGATGAACTCCGCCTCACCTCCGACGCCGCCGCAGAACCTCCCTCCGAGGGACTCGGCCGTCCCCTGGCCGGTGAGGTCGATCTCCAGGGCGGTGTTCAGGGCCGTCATCCCTCTCTGGCGAGCTATGACGGAGGGGTCGCTTGTCCGGTCGATGGTCCTGAATGCGACCTGTGGATTTTCGTCGATGAAGTCGTATGTCGACCTCCTCCCGACGGAGAAGGAGGCGACGGCCTTTCCCGCATCGATCGTCTTTTTGGAGTTGTCGATCGCCCCCGATCTCATCAGCTCCGCCGCCCCGTCGGTGAAGAGCTCGCTATGAAGCCCCAGGTGCTTCTTATCCCGGAGATGAAAGAGGGCGGCGTCGGGAACCCCCCCGCGTCCGACCTGGATCGTCGCCCCGTCGGGGATGATCCGGGCGACGTTCCTCCCGATCTTATCCATGACCCCGGGAGGGGGGCGTGGTTCAACGAGTTCCAGGAGCGGCTCATCCACCCTCACGACCCGGTCGAATTCCCGGATGTTGACGATCCCGTCGCCTCCGACCCGGGGCATCTCTTGATTCGCCTGGGCCGCGACGATCGAAGCCTCCTCGACGGCGGCCAGGACGGCGTCGACGCTTATCCCGAGGCTGACGTTCCCGTCCGCATCGGCGAGGGATGTCTGGACGAGGGCGAGGTCGATGGGGATCGTACCATCCCGGATCAGATCCGGGACGGCCGAGAGGAAAGTTGGGGTGTAGTCGGCCCGGCGGGAGGAGAAGGCGGCCGCCATGCCCTCCCCGACGAAGAGCAAGTTATGCCTGAAGCTCCTCCCGAAGCCCCCATCGGCAAAATCTGCCCGGCCGAGCCCCCAGATCTGGAGGATCTCCAGGTCGAAGAGGTCGCCCTCGTGGGCCCGGATGTGGCGCAGGAGGGCCCCCACCAGGGCCTGGGGCTCGCCGCAGGCGGTACCGATGAAGATCCTAGCGCCGGAGCGAAGGCCTTCGAATATCCCGTCCGCCTCCTCCGCTGAGAGGAAGTCATCGGGGTGGCGCCTCCTCCTGCCTTCTCCGTCGACCTCGAACTGCGAGCCCATGATCCATCCTCACCGCCCATACGCCGGACCGCCCATCGGGGACTATCCGGATATGATATTCCATATATTCCCAATAATTTAAAGACCTTCTCTCTTTTGGAGTACTTTCGCCCCGCTCATCCAGAACCCCTATCTGAAGGGGGAACCTCCCTCGATCTATGACAGCCTTGGAGAAGATGGCCCGCCTCGCTGCAGGGAGCAGCTTCGACTCCGTCGGCCCTGCCTCCGGCCGCGCCCTCGATCTCGCCAAGGTGGAGGTCCTGGGGAGGGGGACGAAGTACGACCTCTGCACCTCCTCGGCGGCGAGGAGGGAAAGAGAGGAAGGCCTCGCCTCGGCCTTGAGGAGAGGGCTCTGCCACTCCTTCACCGGAAGCGGAAGGTGCGTCAGCCTCTTCAAGACCCTCTATACCAACGCCTGCCCCCACGACTGCGGGTACTGCCCAAACGCCTCCACCTCCGCAAAAAAGAGGATCTTCTCCTATTCCCCGGAGGAGCTGGCGAGGATCACCCTCGACCTCTATCAAGAGAACAGGATCGAAGGGCTCTTCCTCAGCTCCGGGATCGGGAGGGACGAAAACGAAACGATGGAGGAGATGATCGAGGCGGTCCGGCTCCTGCGGACGGCCCACCACTTCCGGGGATACGTCCACCTCAAGATCCTCCCCGGCTCCTCCAAAGAGCACGTCCGACAGGCGATGGAGCTCGCCGACCGGGTCTCGGTGAACCTGGAGGGGCCGTCGGCGGCGAGGGTTGCTGAGCTCTGCCCCTCCAAGGAGTACGAGAATGACATCCTGGCGAGGCAGAGGTACATCCGGGACCTCTCGCGGGAGGTCAGCCTGCCCGCCGGCCAGACGACCCAGATGGTGGTGGGAGCGGCCGGAGAGACAGACCGGGAGATCTTCGACCGGATCCTCTTCGAGTACGACATCCTGAACCTTAAGCGGGTCTACTTCTCCGCCTTCACCCCCCTCGCGGGGACGGCCTTCGCAGATCGCGTGAAGGCGCCGGCATGGAGGGAGCACCGCCTCTACCAGATAGACTGGCTCCGTCGGGTCTACAAGCTCGAAGAAGGGGAGATAGCCGCCGCCTTCGACGACGAGGGCTTCCTCCGCAACAGCGATCCGAAGGTGGCGATCGCCCGATCGAGCCTCGATGAGCCGATCGACCCGAACGGCGCCTCCTTCGCCGAGCTGATCAGGGTCCCGGGGATAGGCCCGAAGTCCGCCAGGAGGATCCTCCTCTGTAGAAAAAATGGCCGGATCGAGAGGATGGGGGATCTGGCCAAGCTGGGCGTCGCCGCCCGGCGGGCGGGGCCCTTCCTCCAGGTAGGAGGAAAGGCTGCAGCGACCTTGGACCGGTGGGGGGCGTGATGAGGACGGGAGATCTTATCCGATATCTCGCCGCCCACCGGGACTCGAACGACCGGTTGATGGCCCGGGCTAGGACCCTTTCGCCTGAGGAGGTGGAGGGCTCGACGGACCCGGAGGTCCTCAGGATCCGGAGGATGGCCCTCGCCGTCTGGGGGGAGGTCTGCAGGATGAGGGGATTTGTGAGGCTTCAAGCCCTGGGGGACCGGGTCCTCTGGGGGAGGATCTCACCTCATCACGACGTCGGGTTTGAGATCTGCGACTTCTTCGCGAGGCGGTTTCCCGGAAAGATGATCGTCCTCGGGGACGGGAGGAGGTCCTGGACCTCCCTCTATTCCGACGGAGCTCTCCTCCACCAGGAGGGCGGCGGCCTCGCCGCCACCCTGGCGGAGATATCCGGGATCATGGATCTGTCGGCCGAGGGGGGCGAGGAGGAGGAGGAGGAGGGGCGCCAGGTCTCGGAAGAGAAGGGAGGAGAAGAGCGAGACGAAAAGGAGGTGGATCCGCCGCATATGGGGGCTGAGGAGGGGGCCGGGACGGCGGCCGGCGACCTCTGGACCGCCTACTACCAGAGCCAGGACGTCCCCCGGAAGGCCGGAGGGAGAAGGTACGGCGGGCGGATCTCGAAAAGGTCTATCAGGTCTGCCGGCCTCGATACCGAAAAAGGTAGCGGCAGCGCAAAGCTCCAGGACTTCATTTGAAGATCTCCCCCGTCTCCTTCGACCAGAGGAGGAGGTCGAGGTGGCCCATGGGTATCCCCGTCTTCTGCGAGAACTCCATCATCCTCTTCTCGATCTCCAGGTACCTCTTCCTGGTGAGGGACTTGGGGGTCTCGTCGATGACGCCGAGTATTACCAAATTCTTCAGGATGTGCCGGTCGAGGATGGCGAGATCCTCCGCGAGGCCGATGTTCCGGAGGAAGTGGCCCGCCTCCTTGTAGCCCAACCCCGAGACGTTTCCGACGAGCCACTCCCGGGCGGCGAAGGCGTCAGAGAAACCGTTCAGGACGGCCCTGATGGCCAGCCGGCCGTTTCGGGTGAACTGGCGGCGGGCGGCGACGATCCGCCCCGCCTTCGTCTCGGCGAACCGGACGCGTTCCAGCTGCCCCACCACCTCCCCGGCGGTGCCACAATAGAGGAGGCCGCAGCCCCGGAGCCGCTCGACGGCGGGCCAGCAGACCCTCGCCCGGGACTGGGGCGTCAGCAGGCAGAAGGCGAGCTCCGCGAAGAGGTCCTCGTCCGACCCGGCGGCCCAGATCTGCCGGAAGTCGGCGAGACGGCCAGCGATCTCCTCCTTGCTCGCCCCGTGGAAGGCTATGAGCTCTTCGATCCTATCGGGGTTCATCGCCCCTCCCTCGTCGCCGGCCGATAAGACGGTGTCGGGAGGGGACCGATCGGGGCGGCCTTCCAAAAAGGATCAGGATACCGCCCCGGCCGCATGAGAGGCCGTCCTCCGAGCCGGGGTGGCATCGCCGACGGCATCTGCAGCCGGGCCGCCTCCGCCGTCGCCCCGACGGCTCAGGGCTTCCGTCTTCCTCCTATCTCTCCCCTGAAGCGGACGTTCTCTTGATCGGTGAAGGTCGTTTCCGCCGTCCAGGCGAGGGAGGGGGGGAGGCCCTTCCCCCAGAGCATTCCGTATCACTCCCAGCGTCCAGGCTCAGCGGCTTCCTTCGAGTGGCCGTCCCCTGGAGCATTTGGCATCGCCGAACGCATCCCCACCGGCAAGCCTCTGCTTCCGCTCCGAGGTATAAGCCCACCAGGGCCGTTTGGGCTCGCCTTCCATGAATCTGACGGCGGAGATGAAGACGTCGATGACGCAGGGATCATGCCGCTCCCCTGTCTTTAGACACAGCTCCTCGTACATCTGATAGGGGTCTCGCCCTATCAGATCCCGGGGACAAGAGACCCCGACCAGGCGAAGATCCTCCGCCATAGAGGGGCCGACGTTGGGGATCTCTTCCAATCTGGTGAACTTCTCCCGGTCCATAGTGGATCTACCCCTCAATCAGGCAGCACCAATTTGCCCTGCCGAAGCTCGAAGAGGGGGTTATATGCCACCTCCCACGGATGGCCTTCAGGATCGGCAAAATAGCCAGAGTATCCACCCCAATCGGTCTCAGATGCCCTCTTAAGAAGGGTCCCGCCGGCAGAAACGGCCTGCGAGAGCGCGTCATCGACCTCCTCTCTGGACGAAACGTTCTGCGCGAGAGTGATCCCTCCAAACCCCCCGCGGTCTTCAACAGAGGCATCCTCCGCCAGGAGGCGGCGGGGAAATAGGGCCAGCGCCGCTGCGGTGCTGATCTTGAATATGGCATAGTCGCCTCCGCTGATGCTGGAGAGCGGCCAGCCGAGGCCGTCCTTATAAAAGGAGACGGCCCTCTCCAGATCCTTGACCCCCAGAGTCACGATATTCAGACGCGGTTCCATCTTCACTCTTCCGAAGCCCAGCCCCATGATCCGGTGCGAGTAAAGGGATTCGGAGGGATAAAGATCTTCGGGTTACGGCTCCATACAATTAAAAATCGAGAACTTCGGGCGAGCCCACCGAAATATACAAATATAATTTTAAATTCTCCTAAATTTTATCGGCGGCGCCGACTATTGGCGGCTTGGAGATTCTGGCCGCCGCCGACCTGCATTAGGGATAAAGCCCTCGGGAATCGTCTCAGTCTTCGAGGAGATCTGCGATCAGGTCGTCGACGCAGGCGAAGCGCCTTCCCGGGCCCAGCTCCGCCTCCCTCTTCGCCTCCAGGACGTCGGCGATGAACTCCTCGCTGAAATCGCCGCAGGAGTCGGAGGCGGACAAGGGGGCGCCAACTTTCTGGGTCGGTGGAAGAGACATCTGCTTCAACGATGTCGGTCCTTATACAAAATACTGTCCTGAGCTCTCCTGGCGGCGTTATTAAGTCACGGGTGGCTTTGGGTCGTCGTTGATAAGCAGGCGTTCTAGAGTGTTGAACATCCATATCATCTTGATAACGATGTCTTCGAATATGGATTGGAGGTCTTTGGTTCCGAACTTAAAGTACTCATTTAGTTTGGTATTTTCACTGCGACTTCGTCTGTGTGCTACAGTGGATGAGCGTAGCTGTTGAACGTTTCTCAGGAACAGAATCATTCCCGACAAATTGTACCCCTTAGATGTTAGGAAGTTTTCCAGTTTGTCAATGCTTTTGGCCCCCTTCTTTAAAGATGTGAAACCCTCTGCGAGCTTCTTTTCATTCAACCATCGTTCCGCACTAACGGTCTAATTTCCAAACATTTTCCCTATAATTTATAGCAAAGATTTATTAAATATCCCGTTATATGCGGTTTTTTAGGGGTAGCATCTATGGAGATAAGGACTCTTCCAC
>Ga0334888_1000580_pt1 | contig 56898 bp, 49 predicted proteins | sample GraSluR1_MG_FD_207227 | JGI IMG/M metagenome (GOLD analysis project Ga0334888, IMG submission 207227) | Sludge microbial communities from methane-producing bioreactor in Wageningen University, Netherlands - Granular Sludge_3_08-R1 | ecosystem: Engineered > Bioreactor > Anaerobic > Unclassified ...
AAAAGAATCGCTACATTGATGGTATAAAATCGATCATTACAGGTAAGTAATAAATCTTGTTTATTATCAAAGAACTATTTTTTCCCGATTAACTCAATATTGGAGTTTTTCAGGGGGAACTAATTAATACATTGAAGTAATGGTATTCATACTATTACTTCAATGATTTAGGTGATGTTAATAATGAAACTGAGTAAGCCAAAATTTGAAACCAAGAGTCACAATATATATGCCGGTACTTTGATACTAGCTGTCTGGGATTTGTATGATTTATCGCTTTAGTTTAACCAGGAAAAAAAGGGAGACCGATGCCTCCCTTTTTTCTCCTGGTTAAACTCTATTGAGCGCTTAGGTTGCTCTTCAGCATTGCCCTATTTTCTCAATAAGTTAAAAGCTATGAATATGATGATACCCCGAATAGGAAATCTATTCATGAACGGCCTGAAGTAATACCTACTATTAATCTGTTTATATAAAACTATTGGATACTCCCCAAGCAAATTTATAATTTCTTGTCCTCTTTATTCAAGCTCTTGCCATTCTTCACTGTCCGCTGAATAAGTAAAGGTTTTTATGCAAACCTTTTGTTCAGCCAGCCTCTTGAACTTAAAATTGCGAAATTCCTGATTCATAAAACTGAACTTTCTGCGAAACAAACTGGCAACTGCGGGACTGGACGTGGTAAAAATCACCTGAGTTCCTCGTTTTACCGCCATTTCTCTGAGAAAATCCAGTAATCCCAGTATACTTAATTCATGGGTTCTGGCCAGAGATTCGTCCATGAGAATGAATTTCGGCGCATTGGGCATACTGAAGTGCAAAGTAAAAAAGACTGAAATAGCCAGCGTTGCCAGCTGCTCTGCCTTCATCTTATACTGGGGTATAGCCTGCACTCCCCCTTTTGCCCTTCTATACGCCAGAATCCTCTTGTTCTCATCAATGTCCAGGTGCATAAACTCCCTGGGAACCTGTAGTTCCAGGAAAATCTTATTTATTTGCCCAATATTCTGTTCCAGAAATTCACCCAGATAAACGGACAGGGGCCTCATCTGTTCCAAAATAGAACTGGCTGTTCTGCACCTGCCTTCTTCCTCCTGCAAATGCTCCAGTTCCCGTTCCATCTCCGCCAGCTTTACAGCCCTCTTGTGTAAACGTTCCTTCTGCTCCAATAGCTGCAGGTTCCTCAATGTTTCTTCCACAACTTGCTGCAGATAAGCCTGCCACTCCATAAGTGAAAGAGATTCTGATATCTTAACACCGCGTTTTTCTATCTTTTCCAGAACACCCTGCCATTCCTGGTAAAGCCGGTAAAGCTTTATATTATGGTCTCGCTTCTCCTTGGTATCTTCTTCCTTTTTCTTCAGGTAATAGTAGCTGCCAATTCTCTCTCCTGCTTGTACTTTTCCCTCGGCAGAGGGAAGCTCTTTCTTTCTATCTCCAACAATAATTGAAGACCCGGCAGCTGTGTCACCCCATAAAGAATTAACTGCTTCTTGCAATACTTCAGCCTTCCCGTGGTTAGTGCCACAAAAGGGACAGAAAACAAGTTCAGGATTATCCTTAAGATACTTGCGAATCAGTAACCCCAGCTCTTCTTCAGAGTTAGGCAAATCTTTTTCTTCTATTTCATGAATTTCTGAGGCAATTGTTTTCAGGTATTTTTGAATATCTTCCAGCTCTTCTTCTATATGCCTGATAGCTGCCACTAACTGTTCCATGGTAAAAATACCAATTTCTTGCATTTCAGGGATAATTCCAGCCAATGACTGCAGTTCCAGAAGATAAGAATACAATTCCTCCAGCCAGCCAGCCCGTTGTCGAATATTATCCGGTGCTTTCCCAGCAGGGAAATTTATTGCGGCCCCCTTTAAGAGGGTTTCTATAGCCGGGATGGTACATGATCCACTCGGCCCTTCTATTTCCACACCATGAATGAGCTCTATTTGTTCCTGGAGCTCGGCCCCTTTTCTAATCAGTTCTCTGTGCTGCATATCAAAAGCATTTTGGTAATGCTGCCAATTAGCTTGCAGTTCTCCAATATTCTCCCCAAAAACAAGCCTCTGTAACTCGACCTGGTAATTGGGATGGTAACTACCGCTATATCCGTAATTATAAGCTGTCTCCAGGGAAAAATAGTTGTATCGATGAAAAGACTCATTGAGTTTGCTGGTCCTTTTGCCCCCGGATTCATATAAGACTCTTTCCATTTGCCGGCGTTGGGTACTATCCAGACTGGAATCCAGTTTTTCACCACTGCGAAATATCAGAAATCCATCCCAGCTAATATTTTTTTCTTGCTTTGATGACCGTGAGCCCTTTTCCTTGTTTATTTCGTTGGTAATAGCCCTTTCTATTGCTTCCAGAACAGAAGTCTTTCCTGAGCCATTGGCCCCTTCCAAGAGATTAATCTGGGAAAAATGGAAGCAGGAGTTGTCCGGGTCAAAACACTCCTGCCGGTAAGCACTTCCCAGATACAGACTTCCTATCCGGCTATCCTCAAAAACAGGTGGTTCCTCTATCTTTTCCCTTGAAGTTTCATTGGAAGATTCATTTTCATTTTTATTTCCTATATCTCCGTTCAGATATCTTATAATATTATCTTGCCAATACTCTTCCAGGCAAAACTCCAGTCCCTCTGACTCCAGGAGACGAAACCAGTCCTCGTAAGGGTCAGCCACCTCAGCCTCAATGGCACCCTTAATTTGACCCAGCGGAATCGCAGACAAAAAATTAGATTCTGCCAGAACCAGTTTGCGTGCATAGCTTTTATCGCCTTCTACCATTAACCTCTTTTCCTCTGGTATTTTATTGAAATCTGCATCACTGAGAATAAAAACGCAATATAGATTCCACCTTAAGTCACCATCCAGAGAAAAAAATATCGGTTCCAGGTAGCGTTTTTCAAATACAGTAAATGATTCCTCGCTTTCACTGGTATCCAGAAAAAAAGCAGCATCTACATAGAAGAATACATACCTGGCAATGGTGTTTTCACCATCGATAAGATAAAGAGCCTCTGCCATCCATTGCTGCTCCCCAATTTGCTTTTCCTGACCAATAATACGTAAATCAGTCTTCTGAATCAAATATTTTAAATCAATCATCCAAATCTACCCCCCAATAATTGAGACCGCATCATCGGTCCTGCTTCCTGCAGTAATGTCAGCATTAAATTTGGGATAATAGTCAATTTGACGACTGCCTCGCTTCATAGTAAAGACACAAACCCTTTCCAGATAAGCTTCGCCGTATTCTCTCCTGACTAAATCCGATAGATTTTCCGCCAGCTTTTCAGCTTCGTTTGGCCGGGGAACAAAAGCCACCACCGCCCATTTCTGCTGCTCGAGAAAAAGCAGATTAAAAAGCCGTTTATCATCCAGGGAAAAAGAAAAATCTTCTCCCAGATGGCGCAGATGCGGGGGGAAATCGTTTTCCAGACACTCGATTAGATTCATATACTGGTCCACAGCATCAGCACGCGAAAGATCACATTCTTCATCAATATAGAAAGCCATCCTCCCGCAGACTTCATCCGGGTCGGCCTTTAATTGCCCTTCTTCCATATTACCCAGGCAAAGCCCAAAAAAACAATCCCTTTCCTCGATTCCAGCGGTCAGAGGATAGCTGTAACGTTCATCATTGAGCAGCAGAATCTTTTCCAGATCATTTTCAGGGTTTAAGGGAAGCTCCTGCCAGAAATCGCTGCCGGAAGAAAAAATCCAGGAACTAATATTGGAAACATCCCATCGCGGTGCGGTGAATACTGTACCTACCTGCCCCGGTTTCCTGACAAATATAAACTGCATATTTTCTTCTTTAAGGGCAAACCAGATAGCAGCCCGAGCATAATCCCAATAGGCAAAACCCATGCCCGCCTTGAGATTGTGCCTGCGCAGAGCCCTTTCATTATCCATAAAAAGCATGTCCCGGTTCTTGAAATATATGCAGGACCAGGGCCTGTTCATAAATAAACTGCTGCTTCCCGGACTGAAGACCTCACTTCCCGCTGCCCAGTTAGCGGTAATATATACACAATGATTACCTTCACTATGCATAAAAATCCGTTTGCGCAACTGGGAAAAAGCATCATGCCTGGGTTCCGGATTCAACTGCGGGTGAAGTAATATCAGGTTTTCGTCACCGGTAGGAAAAAGCTCTGGTATATCTATATTGCGAATGTTAAAGGAATCCGCACAAATAATGGTACAGAGTTTGTTGGGTTGTCTCATACCAAAACGGAAAATAACCCGTCCCAGGGTCAGATTGGAACCCTCAAATACCAGATCCCGATCAGCCATAATATGGGTTTTTAACTGAGGAATCAAGCAAATACTATCATCTGCCAGAGCAAAAACATAAATAAAAGGGTTTAGAAATTTGCGCCTGAAAGACTTCCTTATAGCCTCATCAATTACATAGGCTCCCATAGAAGCCCATTTTTCAAGCAGGTCTTCGAAGTGATCCAGTTTTTCCCCCTGGCATCCCAGACACCATATTTTCCCCGGCGGGGGCTGCAAATTTTTATCCTTGAGAATTTCCGTAATGAGTTCCAGAGGAAATGAATACTCAGGAGTCAGGAAAATATCCGCATTGTTACCGCGCGCTATTTCCAGGGCCTGGCGACAGCGATTACGGTAAGAGTCATCATCCAGACGCGGTCCTCTCTGATTATCCGCATAAATACGTCCCTTGCACTGCATGCGCAAGAGGGTAAAGGTCTCAGGCAAACCCGAGCAAACAGCAAATTCAGGCAGAAGGTCTTCCTCCACAATTTCTTCTATATATCTAAAAACTACGTTGGCATACACTTAATACAAACCCCCGCTCCCGGAACAGCATATATAATAATTCAGCCTGGGCTAACTTTGATTCCCAGCATAAAGTAAGCCCTTTATTTTAAGCTTTTCAAATCCGCGAAATTCAAATGAATCTATGCGTTGATCTGCGTCTGATTATTCATTCGAATGTATGGCTTTTTGCTGTAGCATTATATTCTGCTTTTAAGCCAAACAAATCCCTTATCACATTAGCATAAATATTAATACTAATCTTACACTAAAAAGCCCCGGACATAAAAGAAATTACCCGGAGCCGATTGATTCAAAATTATGCAGCCAGATCATCAAAAATTCTGAGCTGTTTGGTATTATCCCTTTCTCATAAAAGCCGGATTTATTTTTTGTTTTGCTCAAGCTGTGACTCCAGATCTTCTTTCTCATTCTCCATTTCCAGAATTTTTCTGCACAGTTCTTCTCTCTTTTCTCTTTCATCAGTCTCCTTAACATAGTCAACAAATACCAGAGCACCCAGTTCCGCCTTAAGCTTGTAAATTTCATTGTCCAGCGAACTGAGACGAAGTTTAATCTTTCCTGCTTCCAGTATTCCTTCCGATTTTTTCAACAACTCACCAGCCTGCTTTTGCATTTTGCTGCGGTTAAACACCATAATTTCTCCTCCTTTATAATTCTCCAAACAGTAATAGCAAAAAAAAATTTTTCTCGGCGGATAACCTAAACTTTTAGACCTTACAGAGTACTAGTTTTATTATAGGTTATTGGAAAGAAGTCATCAATTCTCTTTGCTCGTATACTTTTTAGCTTATTGCATGATCCACTTGGTATTGGTACAATAATCTTAGTAAAAAAATATTATCAAGGAGAAAATCATGAAAAATAGTGTAACCATTTCCAGTAAGCGGCAAATTACCATTCCAGCAGCAATTTTTCGCTCACTGGGGCTAAAAGAGGGGCAAAAACTAATGGTAGAGCTGGAAAATGACCGGATTGTAATGACGGTAAGGCCAGAGAGTTTAACCCGGGCTCTCAGGGGGGTCACCAGGGGTTTGTATGGGGAAAATGCCGGTGAAGCAGATAACTACATAGAAAAGGAACGTGACGCATGGCAAAAGTAGAACAATTCATTGAAAAGCTCTCCAGATATAAGAAGCTTACTCTCGACACCAATACCATCATCTACTTTCTTGACGGCGTTCCCGAATTCATAGATTTACTGACTCCAGTTTTTGAAATGATAGAACTGGGCCGGCTAAAGGCTGTTATTTCTGTTATATCTGAAGCCGAATTACTGCTTAAGCCACATCGTGAAGCTAATAACGCAGCCATTGAAGCTGTAATGTTCTTCCTCGATGAATTCCCCAATTTTAATATAGTCCCGGTCAACAGGGAGATCAGTCAGCAAGCAGCAAAAATTTGCGCTGATCTCAGTATCAGACTGCCTGATGCTATTATCCTGGCTACCGCTCTAAACACAGAAAGCGACTTATTACTGGGAAATGATCTTAAACTAATGCATAGAGCTGCCTCCTGTTTACCTGCAGTAAGCTTGAAGGACTATATATAGCGGCTCTTATTCATTCGTCAAATTCACGATGTGCGGTTTCTTCATCATCCAGCCAATCAGGCTCTTCCCAGACCATTCCTTTCCTGCCGGGAACCTTGCGGGCAGGCCCGGCCTTATAGAATTTGCATGATTTGGGACCATAACAAAAGGTCTCATATCGATACCTGGTATTTGTCGGCTGCCAGTGATCAACAATTATTTCCACTGCCATCCTGCATCCCCAGATACAAGTTTTGCATTTTGTTTCATAGGTGCGTGCTGCCAGGCGGCGGTGCCCCCTCCGGCGGTATTCTTCCAGGGATGGCGGCAGCCCCTCCCATGGAGGGCCCATGAGATTGCTCGCTGATCCAGTATCAATTATTTTCAATTTGGAAACTTTGTAGAAATCGACCGGTTCTTTTTCGGAGTCAATTACAGGTAAACACTGACCACTGACCAGATAGCCCGCCCTGAATTCATGTTTGGCCTGGGCAGCCTTGCCAATACCCAGCAGAAAATCTCCTTCCTGCCCTCCAAGTTCTCCATGCACGCATAATACATAACCCAGATACGTATGACTCCTCTCATCAAATGAACGCAAAAGCCGTATCCTTGGCTGCACCGATGTAATTATACCCTTCCAGTCAAGTTTATCATTGCCCATAATATATGACCTCACAATTAAGTCTCATAGATGATTAGAAAAAAAATCTTAAAAATTGCTCTGGATCTTCATTATTCCAGAATCAATATGTCCATTTGTTCAAAAAAATAATTGATATCAGTCCTTACTGCCAGAGAAATATCCGGTAGCATCTTTAATATGACTTGTTCTTTCTCTGAATTAATATTATAACAATATCCCCCTTTCCAGGACCTTCTTTTTTAAAGAAAGGAAAGCATCTTCCTCACAAATCAGGCTAACTTCAATAGGAGCTGCAATTTTTTCAGCATCACCGTATGCTTTCCAATAATTTCCTCGTAAACCAAAAAGATAAAGGTCAATATCCGAAGATGTGTTAAAACCTCCCCAGGCCAGTGAACCATAAAGATAAACCTTTTCCACCTGATAATCTTTTTTCAGCATACCAGCAACTTTTCCAGCTTTTTCCCACGCCTGTTCATAATATTCTTTTCCTTTTTTTTCCTCCAATTGTAAAAGACGCTTACGTATCGCCAAAAATTCTTCAGAAAAAACACTGATATTACTTTTATTTTTAACCGGCATATTCCCACCTCATAATAACTTCCTATAATCGTATTATACCTGATATTCCCAAAACACAAGCACAAACCGGGTAAATCTTTTATATATTCTTCCCTACTGGAACAATTCCACTTGTTTGTGTTCCCCTAATCTTTTTAAGGTTTCCGGGGCATTGTCCTGGAAGAAGGCATAATTAATTTCCTTTTCCCTGCTCATGATGTACTTGTCTTCACTTGCGGTAGGTCTTAGGCGGCAGCTGTATACTACAGGAAAATAATTGCGTACAAACCTGCCTTCTGCCAGTGCTGTGAGAGCGATAATCTGAAATCCCAATTGTTCGGCTATAAAAAATACCGGGTCCAATACATGCTCGCTGGAAGCTCTGCCAAAGGGATTATCCAGTATTACGCTGCGGTTTCGGGGAAGAGCCTGGTTAATATCCTGTCTTTTTTCTGCCATGTAATTCAATATTCCCAGAAACAAAGCCATATTCTTACTCCATTTTTCTCCCCCTGACCACTGGTTGGAGCTTTCCCAGCTGTTAAAGTAGCTGTTTATTTTCCCATCAACTTTTACTTTCCGGCATTTTACTTTTATGCTGTTTCCCTTCATAATACTGCGCAGCAGTTGCTGGGTCTGCAGCCATTTTTCAATATTTTTCCTCACCAGTACGTAATTCTCTTCTCCATCTTCATTTCTGTATCTGTCAGTTTCCAATTCCGCTATCATAAAATCCACCAGTCTGCGCAGTTCTTCTTTGCCTTCCTTTTCATCCCATTCGGGAACATCAAATTTGAATATCTCTTTCCAGCTGTCATCTACCTTGACCCTGGTCTTTTTGGGAATCAAGCGCAGTTCCCGGGCCAGAGTCAGCAGGTAGGTATGAAGGCGGTTGATAAACTGCTGCAGTTCCAGGTCGTGCTCCCGCATATCTTCTTCAGCAATGCGGATTATTTTCAAAAGCCTTGCATTCATTTTGGACTGCCAGTCTATTACTCTAGCATAACTGTCTCTATATTTTATCCCGTTGATAATCATTTCCCTGAGCTTTATGTCAGGTACCTCCTGCCGGCTGAATATTTCCAGGCCCTGCTTTTCATTATCCAGATCGGCAGTCTTTTCATCCACCCGGGCCTTTAAGTCAGCCATTCGCTTAATATACTCTCCAAGCATAGCCTGGCGCTTATAGGGAAAATCCTGTTTTACTGTCCGGGGAAGTTCAGCGGCAATTATTTCGTCAAGCAAAAAATCATAACGCCCGTTTTCTTTTTCCATTTCATGGATAACCCTGCTGATATCATGGTATTCCGCTTGCAGATTGCGCAGTCTTTCCTCAAGATAATCAGCCTGCTGTTTTAATTTATCTTCTTCCTGTTTAAGCTTCTTTTTCACCAGCGGTAGTGGTTCCGCAAAAACTTCAATATTATCGAACTTCTCCAAAAAATCCTTCTTCCTGAGAGAATACTCATATTCCTGCCGTTCGTAATCTTTTTCTGCTTTCTGGCATAGAGGATTTATTTCCCCCAGTTTTTCCTCCTGATCCTTAATTTCAACAATCAAGCGGTTTATTTCCTCTGTTCCATTAGCCGGGAAAAGCATTTCCCGGTCAATTTCATATTTACACTGCCGGTACTTCCGTTCTATAGCCTGAGAATACACTTTTTTGTTTTTGCGGCTTTCCTCCAGTTTATTCTCAATCTGCTCCCGCCCCTGCTGTTTCTTCTGCAGACTATTTATCAGATCCCGGCGCTCTATTTCCAGTGTTTCTCTGGATTTGTCAGTAAAGAGCGCTTTCAGCCCTTCCAGTTCTTTAAATAAATCCTCATCTCTCAGCTTTTTTATCGCGGATTCAACCGTATGTTCTCTGCTCCATATATCTTCTTGCCTGTTCCGCAAATTTTCCAGCCGCTTTTCAACAAGGGCTGTATTTCTTTTCAATTCTCTTATACTATCTTCCAGATTTGCCAGCTCAACAACACGCTTATCACCTTCCCTTTGTTTCTGGAAATAGATATATGCCTGCTGTATTTTAAAGCTTAAAGAATCCTGCTCCTGCTTTAGCTCGGAAATATTCTTTTGCAGCTGCAATAGATCTTTCGCCAGCTCTTCCCTTCTGGCTTCTTTTTGCTTGATTTCATTCTGCAATTGAAACAACTTATCCTCATGGGAATTTTTTTCTTCCAGCAGTTGTTGATATTCATCATAGGGATATTTATTAAAGAAGTCTGCGATTTTTCTCCATAATTGCTCCAAACGGTTTAGTTCAGCTTCCCGTTCTTTACGTTCCATGCTGATTCTGAGAGCTGCTTCTTCTATTTCCTCTTTCCATCCGGCAAATGATTCCCCGGAAAGATGCAAACGCCATGCCTGGGGAAAAACCTGTCTGCTTTTTTCTGCTGCTTTGAATTCACGGGGGTTCTCACTGTCAATCACCGCCCGGGCTTCTTCGCGGCTAAGGATGAACAGCGGATGGCTTAATTTATCCCTTTCTTTCTCCAGCCTCTGGATTAATTTATCACTTTCATTGTCCAGGCATATTATACTGGCTGCCCAAAAGGGAAACAGTTCGTAAATCTCCCCGACGTCTCGCTGCAAATATCGGGCTGCATTTTGCGCATAGATAGTTCCCGATTCAAGATAAGCATATTGATTTTGCCATTCATTAATCCATTTCTCCACCTGCGGATCAGCGGTAAAATAAGTACTGCCCCGGTACAGGTCAAACATACGTGAGGCCTGTCTCTCCTGAACCAGGATTTCCTCCTTCCGGGCTCGAAGTTTTTCCACTGCGTCTTCCAGGCGCTCCACTATACTGCTTTGTTTCAAGTAAAGTGAATCTATATTATACATATCGGCCTGCCAATCTTTGAGCTCCTGCAGCAGTCCGGCCTGCTTCTCTTCTATTCCGCTTATATTATTGCTCAGCATAATCTGTTCGCTTTGAACCTTTTCCAGTATATCCCGCAATGCGGGAATTTCCCTCAGGAGTTTCTCCTTTTCCATCTCGCTCTGCTTTATGGATTGACCGGTATCATTTATAGCTTTTTCCACCTCTACCGCGCGCTGCTCCCACTTTTCCTTCTCCTGCTCCATACTGTCATGGACCGGATTGGCCAAAATCCTCTGCGCTATCAACTGCATATCAGCTCTGCTGCTGTCAATCAGCGTTATCGCCTCTGCCCGGCTTTCATGCAAAGCCATATTTCTTTCATTCTTCGCCTGCAAATCATCCCGCAGCTCGTCCAGCTCTTTTCTCAGCATCTGCAATTCTTCATTTATCCGCTGTTTTTCACCGAGTAATTGCTGTTCTGCTTCCAGCAGCCGATATCTCAGGCAGGCTGAATTATCTTCCACTCTGTTTTTCAATTCCAGGACATCCTGATCCATATCCAGGTTTTCTAATTGTCCGAGTAAATAGTCTATACTTTCTTCACTCTGACGCAGGCTTTCTTTCAACTCGGCTATTTCCAAATTCTGTAGGCGCCGGCAATCCTTGTTATATATCTCCTGCCAGTAATCCTTTTCCGCCTTGATTTGTCTATATTCATCACGGGCCTTTTCCCTTTCCTGTTCCATAATGAGAATTTTATGGGAAGCCGCTTTTCTCTGCCATTCGCTCCGGTCCTCTTCCAAGACCTTCCTGCTGCTCTCATTTTCATCCAGAGCCAGTTCAAGATCTGCCATTTCCCCGGAAACTAAATGGTAAAGGCTTTTAACCTCTTGTTTAAGCAGCAGTAAATCTTCTTCAGCCTGGTGTAAGCGGGAATATACCGCGACATAGTTATTCATCTTTTCCTGTACCCTGCGGCTTTCATCAATACGCTCCAGCAACTGCCGGTGTTTTTTAAAGTGCTCCCTCTGTTTTTCAAATGTGTCCGCAAAATCCAGGTTTCCTTTCCCGGCCAGTACTTCTTCCACTGTTGGTATGAGCAGGCGGTCAAGCAGTTGGGAACTTGTCCGGCAATTGTCAAAAAAACCTTCCACTTCTCCCTCGGCACTGTTTATCCTGACAATATTCTTCCATTCTGTAGGAATAATCTTGAAGTTTTCCTCTATGTATAACTGGAAATCCGCCTGTTTGCTAAAGTAGTGAGCATTCATATATTGTTTTTTCATATACTGGTAATAATCATACATTTCCTCTTTACCAGCCGGCCGCAGTTTGCCATCTTCGCTTTTCCTCACGAAAGGAAGAGCTTCAATGCTATGTTCATCCCCAACACCGTATTCATAGGCATATTTGTGCGAACTGAGTCCCTCATTTCCCGAAAAAAGGGTAAGCGCAGTAAGAGCGTAACGACGTGGATTCTCATTGAGTATCCATTCGATAGCTATGTGAGCCGCACCATTTTCCAGTGAGAAAGTATCCCGGGCTTTTCTCTCGCCCAGGCTGTGATGCGGAAGAACCGCCTGGATAGCTGCCTGAACAAATACCGTTTTCCCGCCTCCGTTTTCCAGCAATATAACCCCATTATGTCCGTCAAACTGGAAAATATCATCTTTAAAACGCTTGGCACCATTTTCATATAGCAGATTGGTAAATCTAATTTTCGAAATAGCAGGCATTTATTCCCACCTCTTCTCATGTTCCAGATTATACATAAACTCCAGTATCCCCCGGTTATGCTCTATTTCCATATAATATCTCTGTATAATAATCCGGGCCTTTTCAGTCAGTATCAGTTCATCTGCGCCCACATCAGATATCAGACCCTGGCTTTCCAGGAATCTACGCACCGTATACAGGAAACTCAGGCGGCTGATGGTTCTGCTCTGCACTTTGGCCGTTTCCTTCAAATCATCCATTGCATCCCACTTTTCCACTACTGCCTTCCAATTATATTCATATTCCTGTTCCGCTTTTTCCAATAGCTCCGCGTCAAGTTCCTTCAGAGCCAGTATCCGCTGGTTTATACTGCTCAACCATTCTGCCATGGGTAAAAAATCACGTGTGGGTTCACTGCTCTGGAAGCTGTCATAAAATTCTCCAAAGAGCACAATTATGGTTACGTACATAAGGTAAATATCAATGTTAAGCGCCCTTGACGGCAGATAATTACGCTTGATGCTGTCATTTGACACATGAAACGGCGAACTTAAAGCCAGAGGAATCAGATATAACAAGTCTCCCGCGGCAATAATGCTGCAGCTCAACTCTCCGGCAAAAAGCTCCACCAGACCCCGAACCGCATCATCAGTAAAATAATGCCGCATATCCTCTTTTTCCCCCTGCCCTTTGGCCGCCAGTTGAGAAAATATTTTAAAAGCCTCAATTACTTGTTTTTCCTCATATTTCATGAGTACTCCCCTCCAGGCTGAGTTTCATATCTTTAATAATAAATCTGGAGCTTCCTTTTACAACTTGCCGCAGCTCCTGTACCCGCATTAATTGAAAGCGCTCTTTTAGTAAAGCGGCAGCTTCTTGAAAAATGATGCTGTTTTCCACATCTTCACTGTATAATGGCAACGGTGATCTCTGATGCAATATCATCCAAAAATCATAGAATATTCGGTCATGCAGTAGATATTCTTTATCTGTCCCCTCCAATGCCGATATTACTTCGGCCAGGCTTATTGAGCTTTTTTCTCCCATAAGCTCCAGTATGACTTTCATTATCAGGCCAAAGTTTCGCCCCAGTATATAGAGCTCCAATTGCTGTTCCTCTTCATCCAGGATATCCGGAAAGCTATCCGGTCTTTTTTCTTCTCCACTTTTCTCAAGCCTCTGGGCGGAAAAAACACTCAACGGAGACCAGACCTCAGTCCTCTCCAGAAACAACAACGGCTCTAGCAAGCGCCTGGAAGCCATTAAAGGCAATGGTGTGGAAATCAAACGGTCACAGATCTCCTTCTGCCAGTTAAATGAATCTATACTCGCATAATACAATGATTCCTGGGCCGCTTGCAGGGCCGTGGTTTTTAAGGCAATACTCTCCTGCAGCAATTGCCCATGTTGGTAATGGACTTCTCCCAGTTCCCGATCAATCTGTATTATTAATTCATAGGCCCTTCTGTCCTTTTCTTCTTTATTTCGATAGCCAAGGCGTTCTTTGGTATCCCTGACAAAGGAATGCAGTTCTCCAAATTCTTCATCTTCCCGGCTTAAACGCAGGTGTATATCTTCCAGGGTTTCCTGATAGCGTTCATAAGTACGATCAGATACAATACTGCGCTGGATTTCATGCTTTATTCTAAGAATTCGTTCCTGCAGGCTCTGTACCGCTATGCGCATCTCATCTATCTGCCGCAGGGCCCCGGCAAATTCGCCCTTTTCCAGCTGTTTCCTCAAGAGCAGCTGGCTGATAGATACCTGGAACTCACTGTAATACTCCCGGGTAGCAAAGACCAGTTCCAGGCCCTGCTCATCCAGAGTATAGTACTGGGTATTGGACCCGGTATCAAAACGCTCCGCTTTAAGAATCGAATAATAAACGGTTTCTTCCTGTCTGCTCTCCCAATTATAAAAGCTTTTGGAATTACGTCTCCCGCTGGGAGGTCGGAATACTTCCACTATGGATCTGGCAAGTTTCTCAAATCCTTCACTGTCATAATCTATTTCACCCTGGTTCATCTCTTGCAGAAAAAGCGCTAAATCCCTTACCCCGGTCTTTTTATTGCGCATAAGCATATTTTCAAAAAAGAAGAGCAGCGTTAAAAGACCCAGGCTGAAATAATCTATCGACTTGCCACTCTTATCGCTTCCTTTTTTATTTTCCAGGCGATATAGCGGTTCAAAAAGTGCCAGACGCTGTACCCGTTCCCGGTAGTTGCTGCAAAGAGCTGCTATGTCCAGATGCACGATACCCGCCTCCATATTTCCTGCATTTCCGTCTTGCTCAATCCTTCCTGGGGATAATAAGCTCCATTATTTAAAGTACTGATAATGTGCTTCTGCTCCTCATCGGCAAAATACTGCAGGAAACTGCTCAGGGCCGCTTCATTTTTTCCCTGCGTTTCCTTCCCCCTGGAAAAGCCTCTGTCCAGCAGTGCTGTATAGAATTCAACCGCCGGTATTACCGGCCTTTTTTGATTGAGCGCATACCAGATGCTGATTCCTTCATAATCAATATCTCCAAAATACAGAATCCGATGTTGCCTGTCTGGTAGATTAAGCTGATTTTCCAGCATAGCAATATTGGATACAATCTTCCAACCGGCGCCATAAATCAAGGAAAGAAACCCGCCGGCCCGCAACCCATCCATGAGGGAATTGTAGGGCGCCTTATTCTCAACTATCAAATGCCCAAAGGGTTCCTGTTCAAAAGCAGCGGGATTAACCGCCAGCATCAATGGATCTGGTACGGTGATTATCTGCATATACTTCCATAGACCCAGTCTTTCCAAAATCTGTTTGCCGCCCTTTTCATCTATCCATTTTTCATCCCCGCTCAACTGATAGGAGCGTTCAGGAATTGTGGCTGTCTCCCGGGGAAGCCCGTTCTCCCGCAGGTAGCTATTGATTTTCCTGATATATGGAAGGTCCTTTTTCCATTGTTCTTCTGTTAAGGTGAAATAATCGTTCAGCATGATTTGCGGATGCAGTTGGAATTGATAGCTCTTGATTTCGTCAATCAGCTCCTGCTGGAGCACAGCTTTATTAATCCGGTAAACATTGGCCAGAGGAATGGGTTTGTGATTAACGCCCTGAGCTTTCACTGCGTGCAGTATTCCATTTTCCGCCATTTCAGTAATCTGTCGGGCAAAGTCTTCGTAGGCCACATCACCCGGGAAAAGCTTTTCCAGTTTGTCTATCGATATGGTCTTATATTTATATGTTTGTAGAAATTTCAGAATTGTATCAAGCATTTTATCGGCTTTCCTTTTATGTATCTCCTGAAGTCAAATTCTTCCCCCTTGCTTTGCCTATGAAAAAATCAAGCAATTTTAGGGTTCAGTAAACTGATGCTTCTCCCTGCCAGACCTTATGTATTCTTCAAGGTCTTGTAGTGTCTCCCAATATTATGTAATAATATGCCATCTTCTGTATATTCCCAGGTTAAACGAACCTCCATAGTAATACTTGCCTCAAATATGCCATCTTGGCATCGAATTTTCTTAGTCCGAAGCGAAGGATGCCGGGGGTTTCCCATCAGCAGTTCCAGTTTTTTCTTCAATATCCCTCTTTCTTCTATTGAAAGCTGCTTAACTTTATGGGCAAAAAGCTCGGAGTAATAAATGTTCATGATTCATCCAGGCCCAGACCTTTAAATAATTCCTCTTTGCTCTCAGCCATTTTCACGTGGCCTCCCTTTAACTCCTGTTCCACCTTTTGTTCATCCGCTTGCCATTCTTTAGAATAAAACCACATCTGCTCCCGTGGAATGACCACAACGGGAGTAAAAATCAGACAACCATCCTTTTCTTCAACTTCCAATTTGTCACCGGGTTTAAGTTGGAGCTTTTTTACCAGTTCACTGGGAATAGTCACCTGGGATTTATTTTTAAATTCCACCAGCATCTTCATCATCCTCATGTAATAAAGTTTAACTTTCTAACTTCCATTATATTTTGACCAACAAAAAATATCCACTACTCCTACGCAAATAATTGAGGGTTGGTATTTCGTCCCTTGTCAATAAATCTTAGTTATCATTAACCGCAGCGATTTCATCTGCAGTAATAAGCATGTCCTCATACCCATCACGGGATAACGGGCAATCTATCAGTCGTTCAAAATCATGATTGGATAATTTACACTGTTTAGCCATCTTGCTTAAATTAGAAACGGAAATTTCCCTGTGCTTTCCTCCATGACTGGCCTTAGTCCATACCCTGGTCTTTCTCCCGGCAGTGTTAAAATATTGTAATCTGACATGATCTGTATTAGACGGTTCAAACCCTTTCCTTTTCAGGGCGTTAACAACTGCCTCACGCTTTCTCGGATTCATGCAGTACCCTCCCCACCATATCCTGAAGTGCTAGTTTCATCGTTATAGCATCGGCTGACAAAAGTTCATCGTCCGCCAGCACATATTCCTGCCATAGCCACAAAAAATCCTGCTCAAATTCTTGTACTGCTTCATCTCTATTTTGACCTGCAGCAATTATATTGAAATCATCATAATACAGTACCACTTCTTGATTTTCAAAAACAGGTTCTATTACTAATGGTTTATTTAACTCAATACTTATCTTTTCACCTCTGATTGTTGACAGCTTAACAGGGCTTATATCCAGTTCCTGAATATAGTCTACGTTTAATATCTTTTGCGGATTCCCTTTATCATCAGCCTCAACCATAGCGTTAAGCTGTATATAAGCATCGAGGTTCTCAATAAGAAAGTCTTCTAAATCTGTGCTGTAGCGACATTCTATAAGTTTACCGGTTGGAGGATACTGAACATAAATTTTATGCTCGTCTAAATGAATTCTCATTAATTTACCTGTAACCATCATAGTCTCATACATAGAAATGTTAACTGCTCGAGCTATCTTCTGCCGGGCTTTGGAATTTATGGTACCGTAGTACTGTCTGTCAATACCATCTTCAAAGACCAGCAACCAGTCATCGTCTTCCCGTGGAGAATATTTTTCAATAGATTTAAGAATACGAGTTCTGTGTCTGACTTCTGGAAAAATCTCTTCAATATTTCTAACATTTTTGCTGCCGCTGATCCAGGCTGTTGTTTCCATATATTTATCCATAACGCTTTTTCCCAGATCTATTCCTGCAAATATTTCCGCCTGTAATGGTTCTGGCATTTCAGCCACAAGCTGGTAGCTGCCCGGTTTCTCTATAACTCGCCTTAACTCACAGGCCTGCTGAATATCAACGGGCACCCGCGCTCTGGACTTTACTTCTTTTTTAGTTATTTCCATAGCTACATAATAAAAAGTATTCTGAATTCCATCCAGTACACTGGCCAGCATCTTAAACGGCACGCTGTGGTTTTTTACCGCAGGACCGTCTATTTTTACAAGAAATCGCCTTGATACATCCACTCCAAGACCTCCTTTGAAAATAAACCGGCAAGCAAAAGATATACCATTATATGTTAATTGTCTACTGTTATTCTATACTAAAATCTTAAGCGGTAGTAGTGTGAATTGTGCCTGTTTAGAGTTATATGTTAAATTATTTTAGTAACCTACCAGTGTCGCTCTTAGCAAGCTTATTTCAACCATGCTAATATATCGCCCCATATAAGCTTTAATATTGCTTCAGATGTATTCGCCCCTTTATTTCCGAACATATAATGCATTTGCGCTAACGGCCATATTTATCACTTACCTTTTCATTATCTCGTATCAGGAGCAGTTTTCATTTTCTAAATCTGCGATACCTTACACCGCCCCCAACGCCTTAAATACCGCATCAATCGGGTCGGAATAGAATATGGGCTGTATTTTGATTAGCAGTTCCGGGGGGACGGTCTGGAGGTCAGCTACTGATGCGGCGGGAATTAGTGCCCGTTTGGCACCGGCATCTACGGAGACCTGGAGGACGTGGGCGAAATCGGAGATTTTTTCGATGGTGCCGGAAACGGTAATGTTGCCCAGGACGACCAGACTCTCCTGTACGGGTCTTTCCAGGGCAGTCGAGCACAGGCCGATAAACTCGGCCAGTGCCAGTTCAGGGCTCATTCCTATTCCCTGCAAATCAGAGGCGTGCATGAGATAATCCTTATTTTTTGTGGTAATACCGGCACTGACGCTTTTACAATTAGCGGTAAAATAACGGAAGGCAGTATCAATGGCTTCTTTTACTTCTTTACGCGAACCCAGTCCGGTTCTTTCAAATTTTCCGGTGCCGGATACGGCCTGATTCTCCAGCTTAAAGACCCCGATCATGCCTGAGTCTCCTTTGCCCACCACATAAACATGGCCGGCTTTGCCAAGTCCCTCAGGGATCAATTTTCCTCCTCCCTGTTCAGGCAGGGAAACAAATTCCTCCTGCAGGCTTTCCCGGTCGATATAGGAGAAATGAACATCATAGAATTCCATCCCCCCTATCTTTTTGAGCTGTTCCTTGACCCGGCGCCTTCCGGCGAGGGCATATTGCAGTATTTCCGCCACATCTTCCCGGGAAAACTCCCCATGCGGATAGAGCAGCTTTATCATTCCCGATACCGTCTTGCGGACCGCGATTACATCGCGTTGATTGAGATTGTTGCCCAGTTTGAAATAGCGGTCAAGGGCATCGGCAAAACTATACTTGCGCATTTCCCTGAGGTATTCCGCCAGGTAGTCCACAATAAAGCCGTAATTATTGCAGATAAATTCCGGACGCATCTTGGGAATCTCCCAGCCCGGCAGGTAGTAGTGCATGCGGTCAAAGTAAGCACTGTCAGCGGACATTTCCTCGGGAAAAGGTGCAAATAGATGTGAAGTCTTCAATAGAAAATCCAGACTCTCATTTATATTCCCCACAAAAACCATGGAAGCATTGGCATTTTTTTCTTCCTTGCCCCGGGCAAAAGAGCCGGAGGCCATATAGTCTTTCATTATCTGAATACCGTCTTTATCTTTAAATCTGATACCGGCCACCTCATCAAAGGCCACACAATCCCATAATCCCACCAGGCCGATGGAACGGGAAGACATATTATAAAAGAGATTGGCAACCGTGGTCTGGCCGCCGGATACCAGAATGGAATTCGGTGAGATTTCCTTATATACATGTGATTTGCCGGTCCCCCGGGGACCCAGTTCACAGAGGTTATAGTTGTTTTCCACCAGGGGCAGCAAACGCAGGAGCAAATGCCACCTGGCCCGGGGGTTGAACTGGCTGGGTTCCAGACCGGTAGAGCGGATAAGCACGTCCATCCACTCATCCTTACTGAAATATTTACGTCCTTCCAGAATCTCGTTCAAATCCATGTTAGGCATCTGTATAGGCTTGAGGCTTTCTATACGGAAGGGATTATTATTACGGTTTTCTTCATCATAATAATACTCCATCCTGAGTATGGCCCAGATACCCCCGGCCAGGAGTTTATCGTATTTTTTGACATAAGTGGAATGAACCGCTACCCCTTTGATACCCAGGTTGGAAAACTCCGCTTCATAAATATCCCGCTTTTCATTGAGTTTGACGCTCAACTTATCTATTACCGTATACTGCCCCAGCTCTTTGATATGCGACTTCACTTTTTCAGCCTCATCGGGACGGACAAAATTATCCGCCAGGATCTTTTTGACCCTTTCCACTCCGTCCCGAATCGCTTCCTCGTCATCCGTAGCACAGTACATGCCCAGAAGGTACTCCAGAACATAGGTAGGAACATTGGCCCCCTGTTTAATCATATTGGTCAGGTCTTTACGCACTACCCGGCCGGCAAAATATTGGTTGAGTTTAAGATCAAGATTCACTGCGTTCATCGTTTTCGCCTCACATTTTTTTAGTAGAAGTTGAGGAGTAAGGAGTGAGGGGTGAGGAGAGGAACAACACCCACCTTCGTCCTTCCCCCTTACCATTTTTGTGTTTGCCCTTGGGGTATGCCCTTCGGGCATAGGGCTTAGTAGCTAATCACAGTTTTGGGGACATCTTTATAAAGGCTCCTTAGCTTAAAAATCGAAGTCGGAAGTAAAGGCCAGATTTATCTGAAATGCTATTTTATCCTCAATTAATTCGGTTTCCACATCCTTTATTATCAGGAAATAATCCTTATTCTTATCATAATTACCGGTCTTTAAGGTCAGGCGGACTTTGTAGGTTCTATCTCCGGCCTTATCAGAAGTCTTATCGGCAATTATGGTTTCCCGATTGCTTAAAACAGCAGCATTTTCATCCTCCATGTAGACAAGTACTGTTCGCGGGATATTCCTCTCATCCACTTTCTCGGTCTGGAAAAAGTCCAGATTGAAAAGATTGTTGCTGATCTTACGTGATTCATTCAGCAGTTTTACTTTGACCTTGCTGGCTTCCTTTTTCTTCTGGTTGGAACCACGTACTGCTTTATACTTAACCAGGGGTATTAGCAATTCCTGCAGGGCTGCTCCGCCGTGAACAAAATTAGCCCCCGGTCCCGGTACTTTAAAACGTATGGCCGCCCGGGGAACGTAGACCAGCGGCTGTCCTGCAGATGATTTCAGATAACCGGGTTTAAACATCATCAGGGCATCACTGCTTTCTTCCCGGTAGCTTAAGAGATAGCGGCGTTTTTCTTCAAAGGCTAGCAGATTCTCCTTTTTTATCTTGTCGCTTTCCAGCAAAGGATCTCGTTTATACAGAAAGCCATGATCAGCGGTAAGATAAATATTTACCCCTCCCAGATCATCCCGGATAATACGCATCAAACGGTAGATTTCTTTTTCAGTCTGCTGAACAGCATCGAAAACCTTGACCTCGGTAGCAGCCTTATCACCCATGGCATCTATACTATCGTGGTAAATATATATCAGCTTCCGGCCTTTGACCAATTCACGGCGTTCTTCCTTATTCATATTAATGATATTATGGTAATGGGCAGCAACCGCCTCCGGCACATAGTTCTTAAGTATTTTTTCCCTGCTCGGCAGACTGTCTGTCTTATATCCGTCCGCCAGTACCTCTTCATTTTCCAGGCTTAATTCTTGATGGGGCAGGAGGGCTGCCATCCCGTATTTGGTGGCTGAAGGCAAAACCCCCATCATGGTATCCATTACCGCCCTACCGGCGGTTTCAGCATTGAGACGGGCAAAAATATCCACCGCCGCTTCATAGCGCAGGGCGTCAGAGATAATGACAAAACAACGCTCCCCGGCTTCCATCATAGATGCCAGTTCCCGCCGAAAAAAATCCTCCTGCCGCCTGATACCGTCCACCTGCAGATCACTGCCTGAATAGCTACTGCTAGCTGCCGACCAGGCGGTACCCAATCCATCCAGGAAGTAGTTGCTGTATAAATTCTCCACCAGGCTGCGCAGCGGTTTTAAAACTTCCACCGGGTTCCGGTCATAGTGCCAGTAAAAATGGCGGTAATAATAATCCATATAATAATAATTATTGCTATAGCCTTCCCAAAGCTGCTGACAGTCCAGCATGGGAATATTCGGATTATTTTTGTGGAACTGCAGTATTTTGATGGCATAGTATACGGCTTCATAAATGCTCTCGTATTTCTCATACCAGTGCTTGCTGCGCCGGGTTTCAATCAGGCGCAAACACTGCTCATAATTCTCTACTTCATTATGTATGGAATCCAGCACATAATGCAGTACCTTTTTATCAAAGGCTGCAAAAACATCACATTCGCTTAAAGATTCAATATCCACTGCATCCAGGCGTCCGGCAATATCCAGGTATGCTTCTATCCCGGCAGCCAATTGCTCATAAGTTTTTTTATCAAGCTGGTGATTCATCCAGCTATCGACAAAATAGATACAGTTAGCCTTACCCTCTGCGGACAGATATTCTTTAAGCGGGCTGAGCTGACTGTCATCCAGGACCCGCCGGAGACTGTTAATAAGGATATAGGAGGCCAATTTTCTTAAAGATATTTCTTCCTTGCTATAGCCAAAATACCTCCTGGCATGCTTCCAGAAAACCTGACTGTCCATAAAGCGTTTAATCTCAGCCAGATAGCGGTTATCACTTTCTTCCGGACTATCCCCCAGGACTTTTTTGAACACCTGCAGCTTATCGGGATATTTTAAGCCGCATAAAACCGACATCAGGGCTATCTCCAGTTCCTCTTCGTCCCAGGCGGCAATTCCACAGGCAGCCAGTTTTTTACGGCGTCCCGCACTGTTAAAGAATTTCTCGTAATTCTTCACCAGGGCTTTAAGGCCTTTATTTATTCCCAGTTCATCCATATGTAATGCCAGCCGGTCCGCGGAAAATTCATAGGAATATAAAATGATATCAATCAGCCAGTTGTCCACATCCCAGGCCGGCCTGTTATTGGCGTAAATCAGATAATTAGATTCCGTATCCTCTGCCTCCAGGAGATATTTAGTAGAAAAATGATTGTTCTCCGTAAGGCGATGTATTTTAGCATCTTCCAGGTGCAAATCATCAATCAGGTCCCTAAACTGACCCTCAGTATCGTACCAGAAGATTATCCGGCGCTTTTCCCCCGGCTTCAGGCTTTCCGCAAATTTCTTATCCAGGCTCTGCTCTATCAGTTCCTGTTCCATATCTATCCTCCGTTTTTTTCTTCTTATATAAACTCTGTCCACCGATAATATCTACCATCGGTGGACTGATCTTTAGAGCAATATTACAATAAACAAACGCTTAATAAACACATACTAATTTGTACACTCGGATAAATCGGGGTATTTTAAATATTGCTTTTTTTCTAAAGCTTGCATAATAATCTGAATGGTAGCGTTCATTATCTCAAACACATCTTTTTCAATTTCTTTGTAATCTTTTTCGCTTACCCCGGTTTTCTGCGTTCCATGGGCTATATTATTTCTTTTGCCCAGCAACTTATCTATATTAGAACGATACTCATCAAAATAATCATAATCCAGGCCCAGCCTGAATAAGAGCTTTTTCAAAACTATATACTTTAAATTATCCTCAGTATCAATTACTGTTTCTGAAATACACGCAAGCTGCTCTTCAAATTGCTCAAAGTTTTCAATAAACTCTATTTGCCTGGCAAATCGATGAAGTTTACCATCCTCCGGCAATCTGTTTTTAAAAATCCTGGACTTCTTATCTCTGTTCTCATAGGCTAAAAATACATGATCCAGAGAACAGGCCGCAATAAATTTATTTACTGTTCGAATAATCAGTTTTTGCGCATTTATCGCATCAGCATAGATCCCCAAAGCCGTCTTGCAAAATCCTTCATAATGGGAATAGAGCATTACGATTAATGCTTTGCGATAACAATCCTTTTGTTCATCTGTTGTAATTGCACTTAGTTGATTATGGAAAAACCTTATTTCATTCTGTCTCCAGCTCAGTTCCTCTTCAAGTTGCGAGCGTATATCCAACAGATTCATAAAAGCGTCGCCACCTTATCAGCAACTGAAGAAATACGCTTATTCAATTCATTAGCGGTATTTTTGCCCCCTCCGGTTGTTAAGGCTTTAAATTCCGTATCTTTTTTAAGTTCGATAAACAGCTCCTTTAATGAATCTAGTATCGTTGCATTATCTATATCAATTTTGTCCAGATAATCCTGTATACCCAGTGTAAATGCTTCAAAATGATATGGTGATAATGATGCTACAAAATTATTTTTGGCATTTGTACGGGCAAAAGCATACTCGCCCAGGGTTAAAGCCAGAATCTTAAAAGTTTTTTCAAAAATAGCTTTTTCCGTCCTGTAATCAAAACTTACATCTATATCAGGATCGGATATTGCCTCCATATATTCATCCATAAATGGATTAACATCATGTTTATATTGAGCTCTATAATTCTTAAAGGTAAAAAATCTGAGCACCAATTCCTGGTCACCTTTAGCATCCAATTTCTCATCTGAAAGATTAGTGATACATAATCTAAAATCGGGATTCAAACTCATCTCGATTATGAAATCGTTAAAATACGGGCTCAACAATCTCATAACGCAATTTCTTATTTCCTGAGGGCTTAATTCTTCTCCTCCGGTATTTAACCTCTTAAACATATAGTATCTTAGCCGGGGATCACTTTCTTTTCTTAGAACTTCTACTCGTATAAAATTACGTTTTAGCTTGATTTTTAAAGGATTGGGAAGTTCCTCATATTTATATTCGTTTAATTCTTTTACAATATCACAGCCTTTAAGCCTGAACCCACCTTTATCCTCCTCAGAAATTTTGGGGTTGGTTTCTATTCCCCGGAAATGCAAATATGAAGTAACCCGCTGCAGGCCATCGATTAACTCATATACACCCTCCGTACTTTCCAAGACAAAAATTGGAGGAATAGGCAGTTCAATAATCAATGACTCAATAAATCTTGACTGCTTTTCTTTTCCCCAGCGAAAAAGACGCTGGTAGTCAGGGTCAATAAGCAACTCGCCGTTATTATACATATCCAACAATTCATTAAAGGAAATATCAAGGCTACGAGTTCTTACTTGTTTGACTTTGTCATCAACTGCATGGATTAATTCCATACCATAAACTTGAATATCCTCCACCCAAAAACCTCCCTTAATTATATTATTTTACCCATGCTATTTTTGAAAGACCAATACCGTTTCTGTCGTCGATATTCTTGACCTATATTGTTTAGTTTTCCGATTTATATTTGCCATAGATTGCCTGGCTTTAAAATCAACCCTATGCTTTATCTTCCATTGAATATTCTGGACCATTTCCGTAAAAATCCGGGGCAAATCATTATAGACGTCTTTAAAATATGAATCCTGCAAAACGAGGATACATATTCCATCTTTTTTTAGAACTCTATCCAATTCCAATATTGACTTACTAATGCCATTAAAATATTGTAAGAAATGTTTATAATAATAGGATTTTGCTGCTTTAGAATCATGCCGGGCAACATTATTAATAAATTCCAGACATGTCGAACCCCAGTTTAAATCTATATCGGGTAATTCTGGTGATATCTTTGGAGTCCCGATCATTTTTCTCCTCAAAGCATCCAGGTCTTGTTCAGAAAAACCCAGTATTGCCAATTCCGGCCGGGTAGAAATCGCATAGTCAATTCGAGTACAATATGGCGGCGATGAAATAATGCTATCAATAGTGCTCGTACTAATCGGTAAGTCTTCAGAATTTGCTATCCCCAAATTTATTTGATTTTTTCTTTTAAGAGTATACTGGGGAGGATATAAATCAAATTCATTTAGCATTTCATTAAAAATACTTCTATAAATTTTATGGATATCGCCAGGTTCCCATTTTTGGAGTTCAGATTGGTCTTTTGCTACCTTAACCCAGGTTGGATTTGAAGCTAGAAATGGTACTATCAGTTTTCTAACCGTCCTGAACAGGACAAGATAAAAAAAAGCAGCTAAATCCGATATATTGTTATAATTATCAACTGCTGTTTTTCCAAAATTAGCTTTCTCATCGACAAGGAGCTTTCGAATTGCGTGATCAATGTTCCTTACAGCAGATACGGTAGCTTTATCAAACCATGCTTGCAGCGGATCATTGTTTATGTACTCAAAGCCTGTTTTTCGTTTTGCTTTAACTAAAATATCATTGTTGATAGCGTTTAAACTATTTTTTACCCCCGGATCCAACTGCCGCGCTTTTGCTATTATAAACATAACCGGGTTAATATCATATCCATAAGCGTTATACCCCATCTCATTCGCAATCTGAGTAGTGGTACCACTACCATTCCAGGGATCCAGTATTATACTTCCTTGAGGAATATGGGCACAGTTTATGGCATCAGATACAAAATCACCGGAATAGGCAGCATAATATTCATACCAGTCTGCTCTCCCATTCTTAGAATACTTATAGCGTTTTGGATTTCTAATACTAAGTTCAGGAATCATAAAACAGAATCCTCCAAATGCTGATTACTTTATCAACGATATCTTCTTATATATTGTGACAAAATTGCCATGGTCCAAATAGATATTCGGCATTTCTTAATTATGTTAAAAATAGTAAATATTTTCTTAATGCTGTTTTTATATTACCATAAATACGATTATCCCGTAATAATTCAAAACCCTAAAACCTCAGTTTGAGAAGGCTATTATTAGAAAAATAATTGTAGTCGCTGCCCTGTTTGAATAAACAAAAATCAGCAAAAAAGAACTCCGTCAAGTAAAATTCCCATACAATTACACAAGATGTTGTGGTTTTGAGTTTTTTTGTTAGCAATATATTGTATTTTTTTGCTTTAAATGCAATAGCCAGTCAAGTAAAAATAATTTTTTTATAAGCAATAAGTCATTCTGCTTTAATCTATATTTTCGCCAGCACTTCTCTGAATTTGGCGTAGTTGACCTTGACTCCGTCATCCAGGTCTATGTTGATGCGCATGTCGGCGTAGTGGTGAATTACTTCTTCGTATTTTTTCAGTTCCAGAATTTTTTTGTCCAGTTTGAGCATGCTTTTAGCTGCGTTGCGGGCGGATTTGCTGCCGGTTTCTTCGTTTATAAGCCTCTGCAACTGCTGTTTCTCCACCTCCAGGGCTTCCTGCTGCCGGTGCAGGTATTCCGTGCGGATGCTGGCAATGGTATCGGCCTGATAGCGGTGCAGGTATATCAGACAGTTAAAGGCCTTTTCCCGGCCGGAAGTGAACATCCAGTAGATGGGCCTCTTTTTATAGCTTTTGACATGGTCTTTGTAAAAATCATTGAGAAAGTAACGACGGATGCTGTCCCGCGCCGTCTCGCTGGCTCTTCGTCCCAGAGTGTCGGCAATAAATTCCAGGTTCTCCTCCAGTTTCTCCCGGCCCAAAGTGAGGCGGACGAAGTCCACCAAGCGGGTAACTATGTCGTCCTTAAAATAGTCGTCAGCCAGGACAGGTATTACATTATCCCTATCAGCCGGGAAGGTCGGATACAGTGAAGGGTCGAATTCCCCGCCGGCAAAAGCCAGTCCCTCCCTATCCGGGGAATAACGCCCCAGCATACAGCCTACCGCATAGGAGATGTATTCCTTGATGGTGTCCAGCAGGAGCAGGGCTTCCAGTTCTTCCTCCGACCTGTCCCCGCCATAGCGGTAACAGGGGTTGCAGGTCAGGGTGATTTCATTTAAGGGTACATCAGGAGTCAGTTCCTCCTGCAAACCGTAAGCCTCGATGAAAATGCGGTTGTTCTCCTCCTCCAGCCTCTGCATTTCCAGAGTCATGTCACGCCAGTGCCGGCGCAGACAGTTATAAGTTTCCTGCAGGGATGATTGGCGGTACTCCGGGTTCAGGAGGGGGAGGATAGTAAAATCCCAGGAGGTTTCATAGGAGTCCCAGTCGAGTTTGGATATATCAATTAGCCTTTTAATTTGGGTAACACTAAGACTTTTTGGGGTTATAAATGGGAAAGAAGCTACTGCTCCAATCTCAAATTTCATTGTTGGGGATAATACATTAAATATTATTCTTGAAACACTTGAATTTAAAAGGGCTATAAGCTCAATAATGTTTCTTGAATAAAGTACTGGGCCTACAGCGTTATTAATAAAGCCATTTGGTATATATCTTATACTAAAGTTAGTTGTTGATACATCATTCCAACTGCCGCCTTCTTGAAGGTAAAACTGTTCATTCCTAATGACCGACCCATGAAAAGCCTTTAGTTCCATCCCCTTATCTTCCCAATTGATAATATAATCATTATTCCCAAACCACTTCCTATAGTTACCGCCCTTAGTCATCGGGTACCATTTTAAGCCACTACAAATTGATAGCTTACTCTTTTCAACTTCGTACCACAAGCGAATAAAACTATCATTATTACCGGTTGTAAGGCCTTTTCTTGGATAACTATCTTTTGATATTTCCCTTCCCAAATGAAAAATTTGCTTTAGTTTATTTGACAACCAATAGGCTATCAATAAACCTGGTATTCCCTTGAAGTCGGCGGCAGAGGCCCGGTACGGGGCAGAACGTTTTGCTTTTAATTCGGCTTCCTTATCCGCTTCACAGTTTTCATCCACCAGCCGCAGGTAGGCCCCTTTATATTCAGGCCGATTTATGTTTTCTATTACAAAGGCTGTGGTTGAAACCACCTCACCGCCTATACTGTCGAATGCCCTGGCTCCCAGATGAGCCATGGAGAGGATGGTTTTTTTATTTAAAATACTGTCGCGTAGTTTTTCAAAGGACGACAAAAACATCCAGCTCTGCATGGTAATCATTCCAATTAATCCCCGGTTAATTGCCAGGTCAAAGCCCCGCTCAATAAACATAGCAAATAAATCCGACTTGCTGTCCGGGTAATTCTCCTTTGCGAAATCCTTCAGCCTGGGATTCATCCCCTTCCCCCCCATATAGGGAGGATTGGCTATTACCACATGATACTTCTGGCTGAGATAGTCGGCCTGCTTCAATGCCTGCAGCACTTTCAGGTGGCTTTTATTTAAAAACAGGTTATCGCCGGGGTTTTTGGCCTCCAGCAATTGCCGTATATCGCTGACATTGTTCAGGCCGGGGCGGATCAGGGAACCGAAATTATCTGCTTCCTCAAATTGCCATAAGGCCGGAAAGAGATTGGCGGTAAAGAGGTCTTCGCCTATTTCTTCCTTATATATCCTGAGTTCTTCATCATCAAATTTCACATTTTCCAGCACACAGATATGGGGCTGAATGGGATTGCGGAAAAAGCGGCGGTTTTTCCGGCGGGCTTTCATTACCAGGGCAAATGCCGCCAGCTCAGCGGCGCGTTTATCGATTTCCATACCAAAGAGGTTGTTTTCCAGAATCAAGCCAGGTATCTCCCTTAAGATATAGCCTTCTTCTTCATAAATGGCATAGAGCAAATCAAAGGCATAAAGCAGCATATGGCCTGAACCACAGGCCGGATCACAGATTTTGATTTCTTCAGGAGAGGAAATCCGCAGGAAGTCGCCGTCATTCTGTTCCGGCTTGATGTAATAGTCCATTTTATCAATCAGCCGGGATTCCGGGTGATTCAGCATCCACAGCCGTCCCAGAGAGTTTTCCAGCAGGTAGCGCACAATCCAGTGGGGAGTAAAGAGCTGGGTAGCGGCCGGGATGTTTTCTTTGGTGATTTTTATGTTTTTCTTCAGGCCGGCAAATACTTCTTCTTTCTTCTCGGAAATGTAATACTGATAGAGCCAGCCAATTATTTCCACATTCTGCCAGTCTTCTCTGGGAATATTATCCGTATCCGCTATAATTCGGAGAAAGGAGCCTTCCTGCAACAGGTTGTCCGGGAAAAGGATTTCGCTGTAATCGGCAATCTTCTCAAATAAAAAAGGAAAGCATTGGTTAAGCTGGTGGCACTGTTGAATAATCAGGTATTTAAAGAGGCCGTTGCTGTCATCGGCTTCTCTGAGCTCAAAGACTTTTTCCCGGTCGATATCCAGGTCGACATACAAGGCCTCGCGCAATATATCCGGTTCCATACTGCCGGGTAAAGAAGAAGACAAAACCCTCACTCCCGCAGGCAGGTAGTCGTTTACCTCCATAAAACGCAGGGCGGAAAAGCGGTTGAACCAGGTATAAGCAACTTCCTCTATTACCCGATTATAGCCTTTCATTTGCAGCTCTTCGATGAGGCTGTTGCGCTGTTTAATCTGCATGCTATCCAGGGCTTGACCGTTTATGTAAATGGCATCACTGGCTTCTATTTGGGCTTTTTTGACTTTATCCTCGCTAATACCGATCTCAAAGGCTTTTTGTTTAATCCTTTCCATAAGTTCCTGACGGGCATTAACGGCAAAATTCCTCAGGACCGATTTGTTCATCCACTTATCACCTTTCCAAACATTGACTACCTGAACTTGATTATTTTATTCTCCTTTATTATCTCCTGGAGCTTTTGCCTCAGCTGCTCCAAATAGTGGTCAATATCCTGCTCTGTTTCCAATTTCTCACTTAAAGCAATTTCCTTGAACTCCAGCACATGAACCTGCGGATCTTTTATTCCCCTGCTGCCACGAGCTTTTTTGCTGCTCCGGGCTATAGCCTCTTCAATAGCAGACATGGTCTGGCTGCGGTAGCCGGCACTCTGAACGATAACCGCATCCAGGCGTTCAAAACCGGGGCTCTTATCTATGTAGCGGTATTTTTCTGCATACCATTTTTCGATTTCCTCTTTGAAACGGCGGCCGTCCTGCTCGCTCAGGCCATAGGAATTGGCGGCATTCATCAATAGCTCACAGTCTTTTTGCACAGCAGTTTTACTCGCTGTTTTCTTTTCCTCCAGGAGTTCATTAAAACGCTTTTCCAGCCGCTCGGCCAGATCGGGAATCTTTATTATCTTCTTATAGGGTTCAGGATGATCAATGATATCCTGGAGTTCCCCGCTCTTCTTGATGAATTCTTCTTCCTGCAAATAAGCCCGGTTGGACGCAATATGCCCCAGGATTTCCAAGCCTTTATCAAATATTGGCCTCTGATTGGCGAAGAAGCCCTCCACCTGCCTCATCTCTTCATCCCAGTCCAGCAGTTTGTCTTCTGCCTCTTTAAGTTTGTCCAGCAGACTGATATGGTCCTGCCTATAGTTTTCTATTTCCTTGAAAATGGTCAGACCCTCTTCAATCAATGCCTTGCCGGGGTATTTTTTCCCTTCGTACTGGCTGAGGTAGTCTTCATGTATCTGCAGACTCCTCTCCTTTATCTTTGCCAACAGGCATTTGATAAGGCCGTCTTCATCTGCCGGCAGGTCTATGGCATTGAAGAGTTCTTTAATGAGCTCACGGGCTATCTTGAGATCTTTGGCATCTATGCTGAGCCGTTTTTTTATGATGAGTTTTTCCACTTCGGTCTTTTTGCGCAGGTAGGCCGGTATTTCACTGTCAGAGGGTTCCAGATAATTCCCCTGATAGAGCAGGCGCAGTTTTTGGGCCTTGAACAACCTGGCCACCAGTCCGGCAATATCTATTTCCCGCCAGCCGAAGGGATCGTTTTCAAATTTGTCCAGGAAGTTTTTCATAGTAATCTGCAGGTGTTTAGCATCCTGCAGCTCAATATAGGACATAAGCTCCTTGGAGGCCAGATAATTGGGGTCGGAACTGTCCCCCATCAGGCTAATCTGCTCCATCCCGGCATCCAGGATTCCCCGTATCTCATCATCATTGTCCAGGAACTCAGTTATATAAGGAAGTTTATAATATACGCTCTCTACCAGTAATTTGAGGCCGCTGTTGATACGTTCTCTGGCATGGGAACCCTGAGGCTCTATTTTCTCGCCATTGGCATAGTAAGTACCCTTGATAATGGCTTCCTCCAGCATGCTTATGGCTCTTTTCCGGCGTTGCCTGGCTTCGTCCTGTTTCTCAATAAGGATTTTTTTCAGACTGGCGGGCATATTTTCTTCTTTTCTGATTTTATTAAAACGCTCAATTCTTAAGGCTTCCTGCATTTCATCAAAATAGTCGCTGCTGTCATCCAGGCGTATAATCAAGTCATTGCTCCCGGCGGAAGCCATCTTGAGCTCTGCCGCAGACGCATCATAGTCATCGGAAGCCCGGCTGAGTATGCGCAATCCTATACGGGCGGTCTGCTTACCCAGGGTGCTTTCATCTATTTTACGGTTGAAGGGAATAGGGTAACGCCTGCTGTACTGGTACTTCTGATCATCATAGATGTCGTTAAAAATATATTTGCCAATGGCATCTACCACAGCATTTACGTCCAGCAGGGTATTCTTGATTTCACGGTTGACATCCTGTTCATCATCTGTCAGGAATCGGTAGACATCAGCATTTTTCTGCACATAATTCTGGGATATGAGCCGGTTCAAGGACTGCTTGACAGCAGCCTTCAAAGTCAATTTATCTTCATTTATACGGGAAATCATCAGAGTGGCGATATTGTCCAGATTGGCGGGAATATCCCCGATATAGCGAATTAAAAACAATAATTTCAAAACATCCACATCATAAGCTTCCAGCCCATAGCCCTGACCGGCACTTTCTTCGGCCCGGCTAATAACCCTCTGGATGCTGCCGTCCAAAAATTCGTGAACCGAATCATAGAATAAATAGAACGGAACCAAAACTCCCGGCTCACAATCGGCCAGTTTTTTGGCCGCATCCTGAAAGGCCGACAGCATAGAGCGTTCCCCTTCGGACAGATGTTTCCCGCTGGCTCCATAACGCCTGATCTGGTTAAATACCTCCTGCAAGAGCCGGAATTGATAGGGTACAAAGGGATAAGTGGAAGAGAATTCTTCCTCACTGCCGTAACCCCGGAGATCCAGGACCGTTCCTTCCGAAAAATGAATAAGGTTTCTTAATACGGCTGAATTTTCATGGTACATGAGCTTGAGCTCATCTTTCGCATAATCACTTTTTTCCAAAAGCCTTTTCTTTATGACTTCATCCACTGATGCGGAAGACAGGCTTAATCTGCTCTTAAATCTGCCCTGTATCTTGGAAAAATCATTACCTTTGACCCTGGTAACTGCGTCAATATCTTCCTGAGAGGTGACTATCACCCAGGCCTTGCCTTTACAGTACGTTCCCAGATCTTCGGCCACCGTCTGCAGATTCAGCATCAGCTCGCTATTATCCCCGATGTATTGTCCTATTTCGTCCACCAGAAAAAGCAGGTGGAAATTTTCTCCCTTGCTCTCTATGTATTCCTGGACTTCCCGGGCAAATTGCTCAATGCTGATCCTGGGAGCTTCTTCACTGTTAAACCACTTGCGGGCACTTTCTTCCGACATGCCGGTACTCTCTGTCAAAGCCATAAGCACAGCATCCTCATCAAAAAGGAAACAGCTGCGGCGTTCCTTCCAGAATTCACCTTTTACAGCGGCAAAGCACTCCTGGTATTTCTCCAATTGGCCTTCCCTCTGCAAATATCTTTCCAATTCCGCCACTTTCAGGTCATCGCCATAGTAACCCAGGTGCTCGTAAAACACCTTTACAAAGACCTTCAGTATGGCTTCTTTATCGGATTTAATTCCCATAGGGCTTTTGGAATCAATGTTAAAAAGGATGGTCTCGCATTCTATCCGGGCGGCGCGCTGCATATCGGCATAAATCAGCGGGTCGGATATTTTATCCTCAAATAATTCCAGGGGCCTGCTGCCGTTAATCTCTTTATTCTCCAGCAGGTAGGATAAAATCTTTAAAAAATGCGATTTACCGGAGCCAAAAAAACCGGAAATCCAGACTCCCATTTCATCGGTGTATCCATCGATACTTTTCTGGTATTTCTGGTAAAATAAGGAGAATCGTTTCAGGAGTTCCCTGGTAACTACATATTCCTCCAGTTCTTGAAAACGGGTTTCCTCATCATCCTGGGCTACCTTTATAACTCCTCTAATTTCCCTCCCGATATATTTTTTGAACATTTTCCCCAATAGCATGGTTCATCCCCCTGTATCGCGATTATTTTATCAACTGAAACGCCCGATAGTAATTATCATCATTGAAACGCTTGAACAGCTTTAATGATTGTCCATCATAGCTACCCGGGAAAAACATAATTACCGGTACCCGATCCAATACGTGCAGTAAATTATTCAGGATATTATGTGAACGCATAAATGGATAAACTTTGCCTACCCCGGTGATAAACACCACATCGCCCGTCTTCTGTTCGTATTGCATCTTGGCAATACAGACTTCGGGACCGGCGACTTTAGCCAGGGCTTCCAGCAGCCTGTCCCGGCCTTTTTTTCCCTCCATCCCGGCTATTTGATGGAGAATGTTTTTATCCCGGGCAATATCCAAAAGGATTTGGAAAAGGTCGTATTCTATGATTCTGCGATTGGAACCCGCATGGTTGAATTCTTTTTTGATATGCTGCACATAATCCCGGACCAGGAGTTCATCTCCGGGGTCATAGTCAAATATGTAAAAACCAATTTCATTTCCCAGTCCCTTGTTCTGAATAAAGGCTTCTGATTGGATTTTGGGTATAATCTGATCCAGGCGTTTTTCAATCTTCGGCATGTCTTATATCTCCTATACTATATACTTATGCCCATGGCTTTGAGCAAAGCAGATTCTCCTTTGGCTTCCAAATGACCGATTACTTCAGGTTCAAGTTCCGGTCTATGCAGGCTAAGCCCATCTTTTTCATCCAATATTCCCGATTCGCTCAGGATTCTCAATAATACCTGCTTTAATTTCTTGATGGTATTATCCTGCCACCGGGCTATGTCTTCGCTTTGCTCACGCTTTTCCAGAAAAAACTCGTTAATATCTTTTTTATCCAATCTAAGATTATGGACAGCAAATTTTTCGCCCACCATCTCTATTATGAATTCCATTACCAGGCGATTGGCTTTCATAATAGCATAAAGGTTGATGATTCTCGCAGTTGCGGAGGGTTTTTCCAGCAGGTATTGCAGCATGGTTTCATCCAGCAGTCGCAGCCTTTTCAGTACCGCATTTACTCTTTTGGCTATGCTTTTTTCCGTAGCATATTGGAAGAGGTTCTTGCTTCTAACCTCCTCTTTTATTTCCCGCTCACTCAGTCCCTTCAGCTTGAGCCTGGCCACCTGCCTGATTTCATAAAACAAAAAAGGCTCGCCGGTTAACGAAGCACTGTATTTCAAGTTCATTTTTAAACATGCACACTCCATTTTGCTTTTTATGTTTTTCACCTTATAATCTGGCTCCAATTATGGTCTATTTTATATTTATTGGAACGTAAATCTTGCGTACTATTTGTATTTTAACATAGCAAAATGACAAGTACATGGGTTTGAATTTTCTGCGGAAACATCCAGAGCTTTCTGCCCGTGCTTTGTTTGTTCACCTGCTGCATGACATTTACTCTGCTTATACCGCTCTTACACTTACCTCCCCCTGAACACCCAGCCGATCAAAAGTACCGTATCCTTAAGCACTTCATAAAAGCATTTTTCTCTTGATAATAGATTTGGCTAAATAAGCCTTCGATATTTTATCTTAAATTTCTCCTTCTATTTGCTCTTTTCCTGCATAAATACCAATATTCCTATATTTTTGCATTATTTTTATGAGTAGCGTTAAACAGGCTGAAGCTGTAGCCAGATATAGGGTAAGCGAAAATATGGAGTAAAGAATTCTTATAAAAAACGGATACCGTATGATAAAATGAATAAAAAAAGGTGGTGCCCGTTTTGCCCGAAAGGCTGGACCCCAAAGTTGATGTGGTATTCAAGCAGATTTTTGGCACAGAGCAGAATAAAGACATACTGATCAGTTTCCTGAATGCCGTTTTCGCTCTGCCAGAGGAAAAGCAGATTAAAACAGTGGAAATATTGAACCCCTATCTGGAGCAGGAGTATATTGACGACAGCTATGGCATACTTGATATTAAGGTACAATTGGATAGCCTTTTTATTCAGGTATTACCGAAGATCAGCTACAAGCTGATAGCAGGGTATTCTTAAAATTTCACGGTTGACATCCTGTCTGTTTTTTTACTTTCAAGGTTGTATAAATCCCGGCAGAATAAATCATAACTAAATACTCATATCCATAACTTCCAGCAAAAATCCTTCAAACTCGGCTTCGTTTTCAGCATATTCCCGCAGATCTTTGTGGAAATATTTTTCTATTTCCTCCCTGCTAAAGGTGAAAGGTACGGCACCTTCATTGCTTTCTATATTGAAGCTTATGCGTCCAAGATTATCAATAAGACTGAAGATCACCGCTGCATTTTTGAAATACGGCAAGCTCTTTTTCTCATCTGTCCCATATCCCTGGCAATTAATAATAAGGCCGTATGGTTCAGTATCTGTTTGCAATTCGCATCCAATCGGCTTTACACCATTTACATAGGGTAATGAGTAGATCAAATTTCCCGCGTTACTGTTGTCGCCTATATAGGGGGATTTGTATTGAAGTAGTTTCTCAGCACTATCATATACAAAATTGTATTGCAATAATTCTCCTCTTACTACCAGATGCTCTTTGTTGGATGAATAAAGCCAAACACCTACAATTTTGTCCTGGTAGCATAAAAATGAAATATCTTTAACTTTTGAGCTGTCATCGCTCTCTATTGCCATGGCTAGATATTGAAGGGGCTTATCAAGATAGCTGCTAAAGTCGTATCCGTTTAATCGGGATTCTTCATTCAAGTTATCAAAAAACTCCTTCTTGCTTTCACGCTCTTTTGAGGGAATATAAATATCGAAGCCTATTCCGCTATTTACGCATACTTTATAGCCTTTTGATTTAATATAGGCATCTACATTTTCTTCCTTGCCGCTTGTTGTGTTTTGAGCTGTCTGCTCAATCAATTTAGTATCGTCTTCAGCCTTTTGTGCCGGAGCTGGATCGGTTTTACCGCAGGCCGCAATCCCGCCAACCGCTATCGTGAGTACGATAAGCATAGATAAGGTGATAATTCCTTTTTTCCGGTAATTATTTAAAAAATTCATAATCTCCTCCTGCTATAGTAGTAGCTTACATTAATTCATCTGGAACTCAATCTTCTTGGGTTTCACTAAGATTTGAAGTGGAATTCAAAAAACTTATACTATGATTAACATCCTGTAAATTTTATATCACAATACTATTATAGCAATTATCAAAGATCTAATCTTTTATGGATTCTTTAAAATCAGTATAAAAAATTCCCCACTTCTTCTGTTATCGCCTTAATTGGCCTTTGCCTTGATTGCTTAATATCTTACAAAGCTTATTAATTTTTCCGCGTGGAATAATGATGCTTTCGATCGATCCTGCTAATATTACAATCTTGTCTTTGCTTATTTTATTCGGAGTCGGCAATGCCTTTTTGGATTATTTCTCTTTGTTTCAAGAAAATAAAAGAAACAAGTTTATCCTGATTTTCTTCTTCGATTTTTTCAAATTCTATTCCAGTTTTATACGCCTCAGTTTTTTTATCCATCCAACACCTTCTTACCTGACCAATAACTTCCATACGAAATTCGGGAAATATGATTTTCATTTCAAGTCTGGTATCAACGTCAATAAAGTGACTGCTAAAGATACATATCCCCCCGCCGCTGATATCGCAGCCAACAGCACAATAGTAATCTACAGGATATCCTGCCATACGGTAATAAAATGGAATATCTGCCTTTACCCTCACCCAATTTCGCAATTGGGTTTTTTCTATGGTATGAGGGAATGAAAGCAGCAAGATTGGGAAGGGGTTTAACCAGACTTAAAGAATTGCGGGAAAAAAAAGAAATGAGTCAGCGAGAATTAGCAAAAATCATTCAACTTTCTCCAAGTACGGTTGCCATGTATGAATTAAATCGACGTAGTCTGGATAATGATACCATTATTAAACTCGCTAATTTTTTTAACTGCAGCACAGATTATCTATTGGGAAAGAGCGAGACTTATTCATTTATCATTGATGAAACTTCGCATAGTAAATTGCCAATTTTAAGCACTGTTCACTTTGATCTCCCTTTACTTGCTGAAGTCAATATTGAGGGATATTTGGATGTACCCGAATTGATGGCAGGTGATTTTGCGTTTAAATTCTCCGGGGATAGTATGACGGGAGTTGGCATTTGGGATGGAGATTATAGCATCTGTCGTCAGGTTGAAACCGCAAATTCCGGGGGAATTGTATTGGTCTTGAATGATTTGGGTTCAGGAGGAACTGAAGCCACATTAAGATTTTATTGTAGCAATGAAATATCTGCTGACAAACTACCTTTATTGAGAGCAGCAAACCCCAACTATCCTGAAATATCAATACAGGATGGACACAGGATTGTGGGTATTATGGTAGGCCTGTTGCGTAAACAGGTACCTGACTATCAAACTTTCATAGGTAATCCGGTTTCTGTTGATGGGAAAAAAAGAGAACTAATCCAAAAAGCTTCCCAATATGGCTTAACCTCGAATCAGCTAAAAACCATTATTGATCTTCAATGGCAAATATTTAAAGAAATATTGTAAACAAGCAGCTAATGCTGCAATTCTTTTAACACGTATTTGTAATACATGATGAATAAATCTTTTAATCAAACTCTTTAATCATTTTTTCTATTTGCCCTTCTAATGCAGGAATTTCATTTATCACTACATCCCATACAATTTCTAAATCTATGCCCTGATACCCATGAATCAGTATATCTCTCATTCCAGCAATCTGCCGCCATGAAACATCAGGGTATTGTTTACGTAAGGAAACAGGTATCTTTTTGGCAATTTCCCCGATAATTTCAATGTTACGTACTGTAGCATCAAAGGTCCTGGAATCATTATTAAACAATTCCAGTGTATAGCCTTTGGTATAAAGTTTGATTTTTTGAATACATAAGCAAATATCTTCAAGATAGTTTATCAAATCTCTGGACAATATATTCCACCTCATTAAACACTATAGGCTTTATTCTTGGTTTTACAGCATCAGCCAGAACTAAGTCTATATTCCTTCCCAGCAGGTCTTCCAAAAATAATTTAAGGCCCATATAATTTCTGAAGGTTTTATTGCTGAACTTAACTAAAATATCAATATCACTATCCGGATGAGTATCTTCCCGTACAAATGAACCAAATAAGCCAATTTCGACAACTGAAAATTGTTCCAGTTCCAGTGAGTGTTCAGCTATAGTATTCATAATTTCTTTTTTACTTATATTTTTAAATTTTGCATTCTGTGCAGCCATATTTTTTTACAACTCCTTGGATAAACTTCTATATTAATTCTAGCACACCAGGATGATCTGTAAAGTTTTTACATATCAAAAAGCCTGTCGACAAACGCCATGCAGATCAGCTTTTATGTTATCCTTAATACTCTATATTACAATCTTATTATTGCAAACGTTTTTGGGGTAGCAATCCTGATTTCACTATCCCCCCTGAAGTTCATCATACTATAGCCCCAGAGTTTTATTCCGATAATAAGAGCTGTATATTACTGCGGCCGGGTTATGTCCAAGAACCCTGTCCTTGGTGATAATTGTGGTAACCGGAGCCTCTGAATACTTGCTGAAGAGAATATCATGCCCCACACACAAACCGCAGATAATATTAAGTTCTGTTCCACATTGATTAAGATAACGGGCCTGGCCTATGGGGTTGCACATGACCTCCTCCCTTTCGGGATCTATTTGGGTTAATTCCAATTCCTTCTTGTTAATTCCTCCATTTTTGCAGATTACCACAATAGCTTCAAAATTCTTTTTGAGATAGGCTGCTATGGTCTGAGCCTCGCTTATCAAGCCTATACAGGAAGCAATGCCCAGCTTTTTATAACCCATGGCTCTGGCAAAATGTCCAATTTCCTCCAGACGGGTAGCTTTTCGGTAGTAGGTGCCTTCAATGGCTGCAGCAGCCCTGGTTAATTGCAGGTTTTCTTCCTCTTTATAAATGTCCAATATCCCGGCATTGCTAGCAGGATAACAATCTTTGCCCTCGCGGCAGCGATGTTTGGAACAAAAGGAACATTCTTTTATCGGCATTGCTTTGTATGTGGTTTTTTCATTTTCGGGCTTATTCTTCATCTTGTTTAACTCCTTTTCAATTCCAATTTTCTGCTTACTGTTCAATAGCCTGAAAGCTGTAACAATTAACTTGCAAGCCTCAACTTGCCAAATAAGCTGCTATTCACCTTTTTTTGACAGTTTGAAGGGCTACAATTAACTTGCAGCCCTGTTTTTAAATATATTTATTCTCTTATACCTGACCCTGCCCTCTCCTGCTATTTCCTGATCCTTGCCCACGATTGCTGCCTGCAGAGCGTAGTCCTCTTGCTTTTCCTGTATTCGCAGGCTTATTCTTGTTAATACATTTTCCCTGTCCCCTGCCGGTAGCAGGCCCTTTGCCCTGTGGCCCTGTTCCATCTCCACGTGGCATAATAATTACCTCCTTTTTTCACTATGCTTCCCAGATCTCTTTAAAATTAAATCATTTTACAAGCGGGAAGCGGTATACGGGCATATGTTCATTACGATTTAAATATAGCAAGGTTTTCCCATATTGTCAACCGCATCTTTAATCTGCATAGAGCACACTCGCCAGGTCATAAGCAAAAAAATCGGGAAAAAAGTTTTTTTGTCATATAAGGTAAATAATGGGGCAGGCAGCTTGAAGCTTACAAATGGATAACTTATAATGAACTCAACAAATTATAGAAATGAATCAGTATTTATTTAAAAACCAAAGGTGGGGAATTTATGGCGATTTCAGTAAGAAAAGCAAAGGAAAAATATACTTATGCCGATTACCTGCAATGGCCAAAAGAAGAAAGATGGGAACTTATTGAAGGTATACCTTATGATATGAGCCCGGCGCCTTCCAGGCAGCATCAAAAAATTGCCCGGGAACTACTGGGGCAGTTCTGGACTTATTTAAAAAATAAAGATTGTGAAGTTTACACCGCACCTTTCGAGGTACGGCTGCCTGAAGGGGATGAAAAAGACGAAGCTATAGAAACGGTAGTGCAGCCGGATATCCTAATAGTCTGTGATCAGGATAAATTGGATGAACGGGGCTGTAAAGGACCTCCTGACATTATTATTGAAATCCTGTCCCCCTCTACGGCTAAAAAAGACTTGAACGAGAAGTTTAATTTATATGAACGCAGCGGGGTTAGAGAATACTGGGTAGTCTTTCCCCTGGATAAAGTGCTGGATATTTATCAATTAAATGATGATGGTATATTCGAAAAAAATGCCAGTTATCAGGCCAGCGACAGTTTCAAGCCTGACATCTTCCCGGATTTGGAGATTGATTTAAAACTTGTTTTTTAGAGAATTTCATATCAATAAAAAAACGTCCTTTGATACCGCAAAAGTACCCCAGGGACGTTTAATTTTTTATTTATATCACAGGTTCTACTCTACAGTAACACTCTTGGCCAGGTTCCTGGGTTTGTCGACATCGGCTCCCCGGAAAACGGCCATATAATAGGCGAACAGCTGCAGGGGCACTACGGAGACTATGGGAGCCAGTATGGGATTTATGTCTGGCAGGAGAAGCTGCTCATCACATTCCTGGCAGGCTTCCTGCAGGTTTTCCTTGCAGATGGCTACCACTACTGCTCCCCGGGCTTTGACCTCTTTGATGTTGGACATGGTTTTTTCCACTAAGTAATCCTGGCTGACAAGGGCCAATACGGGAACACCTTTATCTATCAGTGCCAAGGGGCCGTGTTTCAGCTCCCCGGCTGCATAGGCCTCGGCATGGATATAGGATATTTCTTTGAGTTTCAATGCACCTTCCATGGCTACAGCATAGTCAAATCCTCTACCCAGAAAAAAGGTGCTCTGGACTTCTTTGTATTTTCTCGCCAGGGCTTTTATTTTTTCTTCCTCTTTGAGTACCTGTTCAACCATGGTATCCATATAGAGAAGTTCACTGACAATACTGTTCAATTCTGCTATTTCCAGGGTTTCTCTTACTTTGCTCAGGTATATAGCCAGCAAATACATGACCACTAATTGAGTAGAATAGGCTTTGGTTGAAGCTACAGCTATCTCCGGTCCGGCATGAGTATATATTACATAATCAGCTTCCCTGGCTGCTGCGCTACCAACTACATTGGTAACTGCCAGCACTTTTATGCCATGGCGTCTGGCTTCCCGCAGGGCTGCCAGGGTATCTGCGGTTTCTCCCGACTGGCTGATGACTATCATCAGGTCGCCAGGCTTCCACAGGACTTCCCGGTAGCGAAATTCGGAAGCTATATCTGTTTCCACCGGTATTCGAGCCAGTTTTTCTATTACTACCCGACCGACCAGTCCGGCATGATAAGCGGTACCACAGGCTACTATAAATATTTTTTGTGTATTTTTCAGAACTTCATCAAAGTTCAAGTGTGAAAAATCAACCATGCCATTTTTAATAGTACCACTTAAGGTTTTGCGAATAGCTTCTGGTTGCTCATATATCTCTTTAAGCATAAAATGCTCAAAGCCACCTTTTTCAGCTGCTTCAAGATCCCAGTCTATTTCCAGGATTTCTTTACTGACAACCTTTCCTTCAAAGTCCGTGATATGGACTGAATCAGCAGTTATAACCACAAATTCATTATCTTCTATTATATAGACCCTTTTGGTCTTGCCCAGTATAGCCGGAATGTCTGAGGCCAGATAATTTTCTCCATCGCCCAGACCGACTACCAGCGGACTTGCTTTTTTGGCAGCAATTATCTTGTCGGGTTCATCAGCACAAATTACCACTATAGCAAAAGAACCATAGACATGAGAAAGGGCTTTGCGCACAGCATCTTCCAGGGAGCCCTGGTAGTATTTTTCTATAAGGTGAACCATTACCTCGGTATCAGTTTCAGAAACAAAATCGTGTCCTTCCAGGATAAGTTCCTTGCGCAACATTGCATAGTTTTCAATAATACCGTTGTGTACCAGGGCAATCCTGCCGCTGCAATCCAAATGGGGATGAGCATTGTTATCACTGGGTACCCCATGGGTAGCCCAGCGGGTATGTCCGATAGCCAGTATACTCGCCGGAGCTTCCCCAAGAGCTGCCAGCATCTCTGCCAGACGTCCTTTCTTTTTGGTCACTTCCAGTTTTCCATTCTGGTATATGGCTATTCCTGCAGAATCGTATCCACGATATTCCAGTCTGCTCAGACCGTTTATTATTACCGGCACAGCATTTCCCCGGCCAATATATCCCATTATTCCACACATTATATTTGCCCTCCTGACTTCATATGGAGTTTAATAACTGTTATTTATGACACTTCTCCCAAATAAAATAAGCTTATCACAAAAACCCGGGCAAATAATTTTGAATTTTACCACTATACAGCCTTTTGTCACGGCTGTTGCCAGCCGTTTTTGGAACTGTATTATCGATGGTGGTCTCACCGGGGGGCACCCGCCGACAGCTCGATTAACCCCCTCCTCGTCACCCGGCACTTCTTAGATTTTGAATTTTTAATGTTTAATTTTAAATTGTTGAGAGGATTGGAGTTCCTCCAATCCTTTTTATTATAATCAGAGTGAAAACAAGGTTTCCCAACTTGAATTCAAAATTCAAAATTCATAATTCATAATTCAAAATTATTGAAGTGCCGGGGCTGGCGCTTCTTTATTCCCGGGCTTCTTCAATGGCTCTTTTTATTTCTTCCACCACCTCCTCCAGAAGCTTGTGCTCGGGACCCTGGGCCATTATTCTTACAAGCGGTTCGGTTCCTGAAGGTCTTACTACTAATTTGCCGCAATCCCCGAGTTTAATTTCAGCCTCCCGCAGAGCTTCTACCACCTTTTCATGAGACAAAATCCGTTCTTTGTTTTCCATTCTTACATTTACCAGGAGCTGTGGTTGTTTTTCCATCTTCCGGGCCAGTTCCGATAAACGCAGACCAGAGCGTTTCATAGCCTCCACCAGTTTGAGAGAGGTCAGTAGCCCATCTCCAGTACTGGCATGTTCCCAAAAAATAATATGCCCGGACTGTTCTCCTCCCAAAATAGCACCGGTTTCCCTCATCTTCTCCAGGACATAACGGTCTCCTACTTTACAGCTATCCAGCTTTACATTTTCTCTTTTAAGGGCAATTTCCAGACCAATATTGCTCATAACCGTGGCAACCATCCTGGATGGCTTCAATAGCCCCTGTTGTTTCATATCCAGGCCGCAAATAAGCATAATATGATCACCATCCAATTCCTGGCCTTGCTCATCTATAGCTATACAACGGTCAGCATCCCCGTCATAGGCTATACCGATATCTGCCTGATACTGTAATACAGTATCCTTTAATCTCGCAGTATTGGTAGAGCCACAATTGTCATTAATGTTAACCCCGTTAGGAGTATGGTTAATAGGAACAACCCGGGCGCCCATTCTTATCCACAATTCCGGGCCGGCACTATATGCCGCACCATTGGCACAATCCACAACCACTGTCATTCCACTTAAATCGTTTTTTAAGCCGTAGCAATTAATGAGAAAATTCAGATAATTGTTCAAGGCTTCGGTAACTCTATAGACACGCCCGACATCTTCACCCCGCGGCCTTTTCAGTTCATCGTTCCCAACCGTAATCAGTTTTTCAATTTCTTCTTCTATTTCATCAGGTAGTTTATAGCCGCTGGGGCCAAAAAACTTTATCCCGTTATCTTCTACAGGATTGTGGGAAGCAGATATGACTATGCCACAAGAAGCTTCATATTTGCTGGTCAAATAAGCTATAGCCGGTGTTGGCAGAATACCTACGGTTAAGGCATCTGCTCCCGTGGAACAAATCCCGGCCAGGAGGGCAGCTTCCAGCATATCACCAGAAACACGCGTATCCTTTCCCACCAGTATCCGCGGCCGGGTACTGAAATCCTGTTTGTCCAAAACATAACTTCCCGCTCTGCCTAATTGGAAAGCCAATTCCGGTGTCAATTCTATATTGGCAATTCCTCTGACTCCATCAGTTCCAAATAATTCACCCAAGACAATACCCTCCATCGCGTCGTGATAATTTTTAATTTTGAATATTTAATTATGGATGGATTGGAGTCCTTCCAATCCTTTTTATTTAATAAAAGGGAAACGAATTTTTCCTTCCTCAATTCAAAATTAAAAATTCAAAATTCCTTAAAGGTTTCTGGCATTTGTTATTGCAGCAATATTAATTTCAACTTTGTTATCCGGTTTCCGGTATTTGCTGATTATCTCCTCGGCTACCTTCAAACCGTCGACTGCCGAGCTCATTATACCTCCTGCATATCCTGATCCTTCACCACACGGATAAAGATTATTAATGCCTGGTGAGCAAAGGCTCTCATCCCTCACAATCCTCAGCGGAGCTGAAGTACGTGTTTCTACTCCGGTTAAGACTGCTCTGTCATCATTAAAGCCCCGCATCTTTGTATCCCAGTAGCGTATACCCCTATCTATTACTCCAGCTATTTCACCAGGAAAAAGCTGCCAGAGCTTAGCCGGTTTAAGTCCCGGTTTAAAAGTAGCCAGTGAAGATTCCAATGAAACAGGCTTCTTTCTAGCCAAAAAATCTCCCAGATACTGAGCCGGTGCCCGGTAATCTCCGCCTCCCATCCAGAAAGCCTTTGTTTCCAATTCTTCCTGGTATTCGAGCCCTCCCAGGAGTTTGTAGTTCCAATCTGCCGGGCTTACGGTAACTATCAGGGCACAGTTGGCAACACCTGAATTACGAGCCAGATAACTCATGCCGTTACAAAGCAGATGTTCTTCAGCCGATGCTGCTCCTATTACATAGCCGCCGGGACACATACAAAAAGTATACAGAGAGCGCCCGCTTTGTCTATCCTGGTAAGTAAGGTGATAATCGGCAGAACCCAGCTGTGGATGACCGGCATAATCCCCATATTGTACCCTGTCTATCAACTCCTGGGGGTGTTCTATCCTGCAGCCAACAGCAAATGCTTTGGGCAGCAAATCAACTCCCTTCTTTTCCAGCAAGCGGTAAACATCCCGTGCACTATTGCCTACTGCCAGGACAAGCACTGAACAGGGTATTACTTTTTCTCCATTTATTATTATGCTTTTTACACCCTCTTTGTTAACTTCGATATCAGTCATACAGGCGTCGAAATAGAATTCACCGCCCAATGCCATTATTTCCTGTCTGATACTCTTGACGATCTGGCGTATCCTGTCGGTTCCAACATGAGCTTTTTTGAGGTAAAGGATCTCCTGGGCAGCACCATGTTTTACAAAACTCTCCAGAACATAATCAATACGCTTATCTCCAATGCGGGTAGTAAGCTTGCCATCGGAAAAGGTCCCCGCACCACCCTCGCCAAACTGGGCATTGGATTTCGGATTGAGCTTTCCCTCCTGCCAGAACTTCTCAACTTCTCTAATCCGTCGATCCATGTCCTGCCCCCGTTCAATAATTACCGGTTTATAGCCATTTCGGGCCAGGAAAAGAGCACAAAACAGTCCGGCCGGTCCTGAACCTATTATAAGGGGAGAATAAATTAAAGCAAGACTCCCCGGCTTTAGTTCTTTCCTGTGTTCACGCTCAATAACAGATATTTCTGCGTTTTTTATATCTTCGTCGGAAAAGAATTTTTCTTCGCCCAGCTCAAGATCAAGCGTATAAGTAAAAGAAACCGTTTTTCTACGGGCATCAACAGCTTTTTTCACCAGTTTAAGAGCTTTGATTTCTCCGGGTTTTATTTGCAGTCTGCGAGCGGCTTCCTTTTGGATATCACCGTATTCATGTTCAAGCGGTAGTTTTATCCCCCGCACCCGCACTATCATTCTTCAACCTCTTCTGCCAATTTCTCTATGCTGACATTTATAATTACCTTTTCAGGATAGACTTCAACTCCTGCAGGAAGAACAAGAGCTGTTTCCCGGCTAAAAGACTCCTTCGCTTGCGCAAGGTCTATCTCTATAGTATTAATTTCCTCTATAGCCTGCACCTTGAGTTCAGTTCCGAGAATATTCACCGTTTGGGGCTGGATGTTAATATCCACAAGCTGATATTCTGTTCCGGGATAATTGCTGATTTGAGGGACTACCTTCACTTTTTTGCTGCTTCTCTTCTCAGCAACTACTGTATAAACCTTCACAGAATCAGGAATAATCTTTAACCCGTCATTGAGTGGTTTTCCCTGAGCATCTCTGGCTGACAAGTCCAGCTGAGAAGTACTGATTCCTTTAAGATTGCTCAGATCTATGGAGCAAACTATAGTCTTCACCTGCTCAGCAATAGCATCTTCACCCTTGATAACACAATTTTCCGGAATAATCTGCACATCCAGCAGTTCGTGATCAGGCGGTGGGGGTTGAGTAATCTCATACTGAATCTTTACTGTATGTTCTCTGACCTCCTGTAAATGAACTTCGACACTATTGGGTTCAACACTGGTAAACATCGCTCCTTTTATCGGCTCCACTTTTACCGGGAGTACATAAGTACCTTCTTCAAGCCCGGATAAATCTATATAGGCCAGAACATCACCGGTTTCCTGGAGTTTTCCCCAGAGTTTTATAGAAACCTTTGTCGGAGCTTCGATGTTCAAGCCTTCCGATAGATTATAGTACACCAATTCCACCTCTATTGCGTTATTGCGGGCAGTTAATTCTCCCTGGTTAACAACATAAAACCATAGTAAAACCGATAGAATTACAGAAATAATTTTAAGGCCCATCGTCGTTTTTCGTTTCCTGGGTTCTGAACTCACTTGCCCACCTCCTTTTGATGGTATCACTCCATTTTTCGCGTTGCGGCAAAATCCTGCTTAATGTATCCTTGAGGCTTGGGGCATCAAGGTAGCGCTGCAGCTTATCTCCCTCAGCCACAGAGATAACTCCGGTTTCCTCTGATACTACTACCGCAATTGCATCTGACAGGCTGGTGATTCCCAGGGCTGCGCGGTGCCGGGTTCCCAGAGCTTTATCCAGATCAGGGTCATCACTTAAGGGAAGAAAACAGGCAGCCCTGTCGATACGGCCATCGGAAATCACCACTGCGCCATCATGAAGTGGGGAATTGGGCACAAATATATTGGTCAAGAGAGCAGCGGAAACCAGCGAGTCCATCCTGACACCGCTTTCCATATATTCAGCTATTCCGGTTTCCCTTGTCAGTACTATAAGAGCCCCTACTTTATTGCGTGACAAAACCGCAGCAGCATCACTGATCTCCTTGATTACAATTCTAATCTCTTCCAGTCCGGTACTTGAACTGCGGGCAAAAAAGCTGCCTCTGCCAATCTGTTCCAGTATCCTCCTTAATTCAGGTTGAAATACAATGGGAAGAGTTACCGCAAAGACAATCCAAAGCTTTTCCACCAGCCAGTTTACCATGTCCAATTCCATATAACTGGTGACAACAGAAAATACCAGCAGGAGTATTAAACCTTTGAGCAGTTGTTCTGCCCTTGTACCCCTTATCACTCCCAGTATACGATAGAAGAGATAAGAAACCAGAACAATGTCTATCAAACTGCGAATTATATCCCAGGGACTGGCAAATACCCCGGACAAAAAACTCAAATCAAAATTCAATACTTGTCCTCCTACCAAAACTATTTATACGTATCCGGCACTCCCGGTTTACCAGGAAGCAATTTTGCAGGATAATGTAAAACCAGTAAAATACCCTGCTCTACTTTTATTCTGCCCTTTTCAGAACTAAGAATATTGGATATAGCATAAGGATTCTTCTTTTCCAGTACTACATTATCCAGCGGGTAGTCGAAACCCTCCTCCAGTACTCCCCTGGCTTCCTCGCTCAAAGCCATTACCGAGACAATATCCCCCTTATTTCCTCTGAGTATCATTTCCTGTGAAATCAAATACGCCTGGCAATCCGGTTGGTAATGGACTATTTTTTTTCCTTTCTCACTCAGTTCAATTCCAGCGTAAAGATTGGAAAGAGTATGATCAAGACGTTGGCCCAGGCTTCCCAGAAGATAAATCTGTTCAGCCCCTATTTCATCTGCCAGAGCCAGGGCTAACTGGCAATCAGTGAAATCCTTGCGCCGCGGGTACTTTTTGAACCTGACATTCTTACTCAAAAAATATTCCCTCACTTCAGGGGAAATGGAATCCATATCTCCAATAATATATGAAGGTATAACACCCATTTCATAGGCACGGTTAGCACCACCATCTGCGCAAATAATCAGTTCAGCATCCTGTATAATACACTTATAATCATCGAATTCACCATATTCGCCATTAGCCATAATAATACACTTCATTTTTATTTCTCCTGAAAAAACTTTGATTATTTACGGTTTTAATTGTATCAAATAATAGCAAGCTATACACCCATGACTATCAGGGACAATTATCCATTTTCCCAATAGCCAATTAGCACCTGTTATTTTTTTCTCAATAAATTGACAAAGAAAAATGCGTTAATTATAATTCAATAAGTGATTTCTAGCAAAGGAGGAAGGAATAAATAATGGCTCATTTCATTACTGATGAATGTATCAGCTGCGGAATCTGTGCAGATGAATGCCCGGTAGAAGCTATCAGCGAAGGTGAAGATAAATATGTTATCGACCCTGAATTATGTACTGATTGCGGAAACTGTGCTGATGTATGCCCGGTAGAAGCTATAGAAGGCGAAAAAGTAGAACAGGACGATTAACAAATCAAAACTCAATATTTTACTTATAATTAATAATAACAAAAAAACCCGTATTTTCGGGTTTTTGTTTTTTAAGTAAGCTTTCACAGGTGAAGAGCAATAAACTGCCAAACAACGTAATTGTGTCACAAGCTGTCTTGACTGAACCGCTTTTGAGTAATGGAGCGGATGCACCTTTTTGACGGTCTGAAAGCCCGTTTTTTCCGGCCGTTCACTCTTCCAGGCAATCTTTTTCATCTCGGCCAAGCATCATTCAGAAAAGACTACTACGCGGTTTCGCCCTTCCCTTTTCGCCTTATACAAAGCCTCATCAGCCTTTTTTATTAATTCGTCAACAGTGGCTGATATACCCGGTACAAAGGAAGAAATCCCAAAACTGGCAGTTATCTTTATGGCTCTTCCCAGGTCTGACACCAGTATGTTCTGATTTGCCACAGATTGCCGGACCCTCTCCGCAATGCGAGCTGTTTCTTCAGCATTGGCTCCCGGTAAAGCAATTATAAATTCTTCGCCACCATAACGACCCACAAAATCATAAAGGCGAAAAGAGGTGGATAAGAGCTTGCCGAACTCTTGTAAAACCTTATCCCCAACTATATGTCCATAACTATCATTAATTATTTTAAAATTATCAATATCACTGATAACCAATCCCATAGGCTTGTCAGCTCGTAAAGCCCTGTTTAATTCCCCCTGCAGGCGTTCCATAAAAGCACGCCGATTCATAAGGCTGGTTAAATAATCTGTTTTGGCCAGCCGTAAAATTCCCTGTTCAAGTTCAATTATCCTCTTGCCAATATTTGTTCTGATTTTCATTTCTTCCATATCAAATGGCTTTACAATATAGTCGTCAGCCCCTGCCCCCAATCCTTCAACAATGTCCTCCGGCCTGCTTTTCACCGTGAGTATTATTACATAAACATAGCGGGCCATTTTGCGGGCGCGGATCTCCCGGCAGATATCAACTCCATCAAACCCTGGCATTACCCAGTCCAGTATGGCTATATGGGGCTGGTCTTCCTGGATAATCTCCCAGGCTTCCTGCCCACTACCAGCAGTAACAACCTCAAAACCCCAATCCTGCAAATACTTCTCCAGAACTTTTAAATATAATAAATCATCATCAGCAATCAAAACACGCATTTCTCTCCAACTGCCTTTCCAAGCAAATAGGTTTTTATTATCATAGTATTGTATATTCTATCACTAAATAATTGATTAAGGAAGCATTTATTTCCATATTATTGCAGAAAATATCCGGACTTTGGTCCTGCCTTTTTCGTAAAACATAATACTATTTAAGCCCGGGAAAGCCATTCTGTCGCAGGGCTTCAAACAGAATTATGGCAGCAGCATTAGCCAGATTAAGAGAGCGACCAATATCCAGCATAGGTATATGCACCTGTGTGTCTGGATAAGCAGAGCGAATAGTATCAGGCAGCCCTTTCGTTTCCTTGCCGAATATCAGAAGATCATCCAGTTGGTATTCTATTTCTTCATAGCTTTTCTCTGCTCTACTTGTTGCCAGATAAATATTACTGCTTTGGAATTCTCTGCTCAGTTGTCCAAAGTCATCCCATATTCTTATATCCACCTTATCCCAGTAATCCAATCCTGCTCTTTTCAGAAATCGATCTTCCAGGGAAAAGCCCAGTGGTTTAACCAGGTGCAGGGTTGTTCTGGTCAAAGCACATGTACGGGCAATATTGCCGGTATTCTGAGGTATCTCAGGTTCCACAAGGACAATATGCATTCCTACCCCTCCAAAATAATTCATTACACAGTAGCCAGAGACTACGCACCAGTTAGACAGGGGAGTTGGACAGGGGGACGGTTCTTTTGTCATAAACCAAGGGTTTATGACAAAAGAACCGTCCCCCTGTCCAACTCCAACCCCTGTGCGAGCGTAGCGAGCATGTGTCAAAAAAAATTTCCTTGTTGCGCAGTCTCTGGCTTATGTGACAGTTAAATTATTCACTATTAACTATCAACTATCAAGTGGCTAAATGACTTTGTTTGCCAGTTATAAGTAAAAATACAGCGGGAAAACTAGATTAAAAACTGAAGGAGAGATTTGAATTGACAAGCAAATATAATATAGCCCGTGTAATGTTTTTCTTGCTGCTTTTATCTTTTACCATAATAACTGGATGCCAGAAGGAGGCAAAAAAGCCCACCCAACCCACCCCGGAAACCAAGAGAGCTCCGGAAGTTGCCAAGTACAAGGAAGAACCGCTTATAACTCTTTATCGTACTGAGACCGGGGAAAAACAGGAATTGAAACTTGAAGAATATCTGAAAGGAGTAGTAGCTGCAGAAATAGGTCCGAAATTCCCCATGGAAGCTCTTAAAGCGCAGGCTATCGTTGCCCGCACCATGACCCTGGCTCTTCTCGAATATGAAAACGGAACCCGCGGCAAACACAATACTGATGCCAGCGATGACCATACCGAATTTCAGGCCTATGATGAAAAGGAAATTACCGATAAGATCTCCAAGGCCGTCGAAGAAACAAGAGGGCAGGTTTTAACCTATAAGGGGAAATTTGTTTACGCTATGTTTCATTCCGTTTCCAAAGATAAAACTGCCAGCATGGAAGAAGGTTTCCCCAAATTGGCTGACAAAGCCTCAGCCTATACAGCGCCTGTCCAAACCAACGGAATGAAAAAAGCACCGGAAAAATACCGGAACTGGACAGTAAAAGTGCCTCGCTGGCAGATAAAAAATATAATGGGCAGTGAAGCAGGTTCTCTGGATGATATCAGAATCAGCAAAAAGGGTCCTTCAGGCCGGGCTCTGACTATTAGTGCCGGAAAGGCTTCCATCCCTGCTGTTGACTTGAGAGAAAAAATTGGTTTTGACCGCCTCTATTCTACCAATTTCAGCAGTGTTAAAGCTCAAGGTAATAATATAATCTTCAAGGGCAACGGCTGGGGACACGGTGTAGGAATGGAACAATGGGGAGCCTATACCATGGCTGAAGAAGGAAAGAGTGCCAGACAGATAGTTGAACACTACTACCCCAATACCGAATGGACACAGCTCTACGAGCAATAATACTTCCCATGCCGCACAGTAGGCAAAAACTGCTTCGCAGGGGATTTTTTTGACACAGGCTCGCTACGCTCGCACACAGATCCTGCGGACGCAGATTAGCACAGATTCTTTTTAGTATTTTTAGTTTGGTGGACATCAAAAATTATAGTTAATAGTTTAATGAAGTACTCAGCTTCCATTAATGTTTTGTTCAGGATAGTAGAAGCTATAGCTTCCGCTATCCTGAAAAATCTAAATAAAAGCAATTTAGTAACCATCAGTTCAGCTTTGTAGAAATCCCATAAATATAAAAACATTACAGAAAAAATCAGTGTAAATCTTAAATCCGTGTGCGAGCGTAGCGAGCCCGTGTCAAAAATTCCCCTTAGTACGCAGTCTCTGTCAAATACGACTCAAAAATGGTTCCAAAGGAATATCGCTGTATTCCGTAGCATTCATGAATAATTGTATATTAGGATCATTGCGATATTCCTCCAAAAGCCTGCGAAACATCATATCAAAACTGCTGAAACCTCCTGCAGGAGCATCAGTAATTAAACCTGCCTTTTCCAAAAATAATTGCGTAGCTGCAGCCCCGGTCCAGCTAATTGAATATATCCGCTGTTGGGCAGTGGCGGAAATTTTACTGCATATATAAAAACGACAGATCAGGGAACGAAAAGGATAGATGCTGCAAATATTATTATCCAGAAAAATACAGGGATCTGGCTTCATCCGTGCCAATCCCAGGTCAAGCTTTTCCTTATGGAAATATCTGCGTAAAAATTCTTCATAACTACAATTCAATTGTCGGGCCATCATTTTAAATGAAATCAGATCAGGAATAACATAGGCTGTATTACAGCAGTTTTGCTGACATCCTTTGCAGGCTGAATAATTGCCTGTAGCGTAGTTTTTAAATATCCCCGGATCATCACATAAAGGCTGCCATGCTTCCAAAAGGTCAGCCAGGGAAGCTCCTTTATCCACAACTCGAATACTAATCCCTGCATCATCCTCTTCGCTGCTTTCATAATATACTTCTATTTTGGCCATCTCTGTGTAAACTCCTTTTCTGGGTTAAGCCTAATAATCTTATTCATTAGTATTTGATACCATTTCTGGCCAGTTCATCACAGCGCTCATTCCAACGATCCCCGGAATGTCCTTTAACTTTTTTGATTTCAACCCTGTTTATTTTGCCAAGTTCAATCAGTTCTTTCCATAGATCCTGGTTGGCGACATCTTCCTTTTTACTGTTCTTCCAACCGTTTTTCAACCATTTATCTATCCATTTTTGGGCAAACGCATTGACAATGTAAGCACTGTCAGAATAGACAGTAACTTTCCAACCACTAACCTTCAGTACTTTCAATGCCTGAATCACAGCTGTTAATTCCATACGCTGGTTGGTTGTCTCTGCTTCCCCTCCAGATATCTCCTTTATTTTTTCTCCATAAAGAAGAACCGCTCCCCATCCGCCCGGGCCAGGGTTTCCAGAACAGGCTCCGTCAGTGTATATAACTACTTCCTTCACTATTCTTACTCCTTTTCATGCCGGGGGTTGGCTTCCACGATCTTTTTTGCCTCCAGCAAAGCAATAGTTATTCTGGCTTGCTGCTCAGTATCCAGCAGGAGAGCCTTACTAATAGCCTCCCCCTTTTCAGTGGCTACATAATGGGGTTTAAGTCGATTAAGAGCCAGGGCAACAATGTCAGCTCTGCACTTCTCACAGGAACAAACTTCTGTTTGTGTTTCCAGTAAATTATCCAGCTTATCCCAAACCAATTGTTCTAAAACATTTAACAAATCCAAATTAAAAAACACCTTCATTCAAAAAGATATATCAATACTTTGGTATCACATAAAAGATTCCCTTATGGAATAAATTAGGCTCCCTGTACTTTCTTACTGGTGTTTTCCGACTGTTTGACAAAAGACTTGACATCACCATCCAGTAAAGCCTGGTTGTCCTTCTGCCTCTCTTTGTTTATACTTCGAGCCCTATCTTTAATGCGATCTCCGCTATCCGTCTTATAGAAACCTGAACCCTTAAAAACTATCCCCACATTACTTATTACCCTTTCCACATATCCTCCGCAGATTGGGCATTCTTTAAGTACTTCCTCCGTAATTTTCTGCATTTTCTCAAAATATCCGCATTTCTCACACCTGTAATCATATATTGGCATTTTATACCACCTCTTACTGCAATTATTTTAGGTACCAGTCAAATAATTAATTTAATAAGTCCTGATATACTCTTTTTTATTACTTAATTTATCATTTGTCAATTAAATAAAATAGAACCCATGGTTTGTAATATAGCAAGCAAAAATAGTTTTAGAGAATTATCAAAAATAACAGTTTACCTTGATTGAGCAAGTACAAGTTTTGATTAGGGAATGATAACATCCTGATATCATGGTTAATAAAGACTGAAATAAACAAACATCGACATTACCCCGTTCCATACCCCATGAGCCAGGGCGGACGCAAATATACTGCCGGTCTTTTCATAAATATAACAGAGAACAGCCCCACCTACGGCCAGGGGAATTGTTCTCCACAAGTCCCAGTGGGCCACGCCAAAGACAATCCCTGCAAGGACTGCTCCCCATAAAGGACCCAGATGCTGCCGAAAGACCGGATAGATCATTCCCCGGTAAAACAATTCTTCTGAAAGCGGAGCCAGAACCGCACCAATCACTAAAAGAAGCATAAATTCTGCAGGTCCGGTTATTGAGCGAAGAATTTCCTCGAATACCTGAGCTTCTATATCAGGTTGAAGTTGATTTATAGGGATTCCCAGGATTACGATCAGGATTAATAAGAGCAAACCTCCAAATATTCCGTATTTTATGTAATCCTTCAGCCTGGCTCCTTTTATGCCCAGATCAGCCAGGCTGGCTTTGTTGAGCACAAGAGTAAAGAGGAAAACAAATAGAATGGTGGAAATAAACTGTACAGCAAATACTACAGTAAAGTATCCGAGCTGTGTATCAGGAACTCCTGATACAAAAAAAATTGTAAGCAAACTATCCTCATATATTCCAAAAACCATTGCACTGGCCAGTATACTCAGGTAAACCAGACCTATTTCCAGCATTCCCCAGCTTATCGGCCTTTCAAATTTACTCAGTATAACTCCCACCCCCTGCATTTCTATATTATACACCTTGAGCCTGCTTACGGGAGCTTAGTTTTTCCCATCAAGCTGACGAGGACCGGGGTAAGCCAATGAATTCACAAACTGTCGGGCTGTCCTTCCCGAAGGGCCATGATGAATCCGTTCCCATTCCAGGGCTTTTCTTCTCAAAAGCTCCCTATCCATGTCAATATTTTGTCTCTCTGCCAGGCTTTCTACAATATCCAGATAAGTTTGCTGGCGAGGACTGGGAAAAGTAATGCTTATGCCAAAACGATCAGCCAGTGATAGTTTTTCCTGCAGGCTATCACCAGTATGAATTTCCTCTGAATGTTTTCCCCGGTCAGAGAATAATTCTTTGACCAGGTGCCGTCGATTGGAAGTAGCATAAACTAAAACATTGGCCGGCTGTACCTCCAGGCTTCCTTCCATCACCGCTTTCAGGTCTTTATAGCCTGTTTCAAAGTCTTCAAATGAAAGATCATCAATGAATAGAATAAACCTGAGACAGTACTGGCGCAATAGGGATACTATTTCCTGAATATAGGACAGATTATCCCTGCCCAATTCAAGCAGGCGCAATTCACGATCATGGTATTCATTCAAAAGGGCCTTCACCATACTCGACTTTCCGGTCCCGCGATCTCCGTAGAGCAGTACATTATTTGCCGGATAGCCTTCAAGAAAACTCAGAGTATTAGAGCATAATACCTCTTTTTGGGTTTCACAGCCTATCAAGTCCTCCAACTTTACCGGATCAGGACAATTAATGCCAACTAAGCCCTTTTGCTTATCCCAGCGTAATGCCCGGAACCTGGATACGAGACCACACGATTTTTCTGCATAATGGGCTGCCAGCTCTTCCGGCAGATTCGACCAGTCGCTGCAATTCTCAAAGATTGCAGCTATACCCGATTTTTTGCTCATTTCCCAAATGGCTGGAGCCGGAGTATCTATCTCAATTGTTTTTTCGAGTTCATTAAAATCCAGTTTATATATTTTCTGCAAATTATATAAGTCCCTGCTTACAGCCTTCAGCAATAATTCATCTATATCCTGAAAAGCTTCCATCTCAGCTTTTCGGCTAAAAGGGTTTTCGTCGTGTAGTATCAAATCTATAAGATGCTCTTGATAAGAATGTCCTGCCTGGAAAAGCAGGTTGAGCAAGATATGACATTTATTGACAAGTGAATAATGGTCTGCATTCTCTATTATTCCGGAAAGCAGGGTTAATAAGCTTTCTATTACAGGATCTTTCATGATATTCCGGTAAAAAATCAAACTCCCCCATGCGTTTCTGATATCTTCAAACAAAATATCCTCTCCCCCCTTTGAAAAACTCAACTCAAGGAAATTATACACCTTTTAAAGTATTTATTGAGATATAAATAGGGTGTGAGGATTGTTGACACCCTCCACAGCAATTATGCTGCGGCATTTATAATATCCTGCCATGAATATTTACAGCTATACCAAGCAAATAATAAAGCAAAACAGCATTTTCGCATTTGCCAGAGAATGCGCAACAAGGAAATTTTTTTTGACACAGGCTCGCTACGCTCGCACACGGATTTAACAGATTTACACTGATTTTTTCTTTAATGTTTTTATATTTATTGGGGTTGGACAGGGGTGTTGGACAGGGGGACGGTTCTTTTGTCATAACCCGAGGGGTTATGACAAAAGGTGGGGACCAGGGGACCAGGGGGACGGTTCTTGTGGTTTTTGGGGGGTGTG
>Ga0334888_1000592_pt1 | contig 56059 bp, 50 predicted proteins | sample GraSluR1_MG_FD_207227 | JGI IMG/M metagenome (GOLD analysis project Ga0334888, IMG submission 207227) | Sludge microbial communities from methane-producing bioreactor in Wageningen University, Netherlands - Granular Sludge_3_08-R1 | ecosystem: Engineered > Bioreactor > Anaerobic > Unclassified ...
AGGATTTTTCTCAAGTCCACTCCAAACGCCCGATCCGTAGAAATTCCACGCCCGCTACTGGAGCACATCTGCGACCAGCTTGCCCGCTCGGCCTGACGGGCTTGGCGGCCGACCCGAGGCCACCCCGATCCAGACCCGAAAGGGCAAAAGTGGAGTAGAAGTACCTTCTTGGAAAAATGTTTTCTTGTTCCAGTCTGACAATTACGTCCTTCATGACATCTTCCGAGTCCAAAATTACTGGATAGTAGGCATAGTTGTAGGTCGTGTCCGCTGGAACCTTCGGCCGCCTGACCCTATTACTTAATCCAGCGTCATACAATTCGCTCAGCCGCTTACGCTCCTTCTGTGCGTCCAAGGTGGGGTGGACCAGCAGTCGACGGGCTCCGGTGCCCGGCGTTGAGTTCGTGTTCATTGGTAAATATCTCCAGGTTGCCGGAAACCTAACCGCCGACTTGGAAAGAAACCTGAAAGGACGAACTCGGTTCGCCCCATCCCCATCCCCATCCCAGGTTCGGACACAAACCCTTAACATCCCGTCCACACTTCGTTTACACTTGCCTGATCCTGTAAAATCCTGTTAACATCCGGTTCCGCCGCCGGGGCGATCCTGGACGCGGGGGGAAGCCTGATTCACATTCTGGAGGACACGCCTGGAGGGCCGCAGCGCCGGGCTCGGTGTCCGGCGTTAAGCGGCCTGTTCTGGATGGTCATCGTAAGATAACGGCATGTACCTCCTCTGAGGACCTCGGTGCCAAGGTGTTGGCTCTGGCGGTCCAATGCCTCTACAGCGAAGGTCTGCTCTCGAGAGATTGTGAGATCTCCCCCGGGGTCGAAATCGACCTCCTCGGACCAGGGGCGATCTGCGACTCCATGGGCCTTGTCAGCTATCTTGTCGCCATTGAGGAGGCTGTGCGCGACGAACTCGGAGCAGACGTTACCCTCCTTGACGAGCGGGCCATGTCGGCAGAGAGGAGCCCCTTCCGGTCTCTGGAGACGCTGGTCAGCCACATCCGGAGTCGAGTCGAGGAAGCCTGGCAGGATGCCTGAACCGCGGGTGGTTCTGGTCACCGGCTCACGGAGGGGCATTGGTCGCCACCTGGTGGAGCATTTTGTCTCCCAGGGAGATCGGACATACGGTTGCAGTCGCCGAGAGCCGGATTGGTCCCTCGAGGGCTATCAGCACATAACCGCAGACGTCGCTGACGAAGCCCAGGTCCGCTCTCTTCTTGCCCGGATCCGGCGTGACTACGGGCGGCTTGACGTACTGGTCAACAACGCCGGGGTCGCTTCCATGAACCATGTGATGCTGACGCCCACCTCCTCCGCAGAGAGAATAATGCGGACGAACTTCCTGGGAACCTTCACCCTCTGCCGCGAGGCGGCCCGCCTCATGATGCGTTGTGGAGGCGGCCGGATTGTCAACTTCAGCTCGGTGGCTGTCCCACTCATGTTGGAAGGGGAAGCTGCTTATGCAGCATCCAAGAGCGCTGTCGAAACCCTGACTCGGATCCTGGCTCGAGAGCTTGCGGCATGGAACATCACCGTCAACGCCTTGGGCCCGTCGCCGATTCCCACCGATTTGATTGGAAAGATTCCCAAGGAGAAGTTGGACTCACTACTGAGGCGGCTGCCCCTCGCACGTTACGGAACAATGGAGGAGGTCGTCCACGTTATCGAGTTCTTCCTTGCTCCCTCCAGCGCATGCCTGACAGGGCAGATTCTCTATCTCGGAGGAGCATGATGCTAACCTGGCTCAGGCAACGATTCGCCGAAGCACAGAATCGGACTGCCTTGATTTGGCGGGACGAGTCGGTCACTTATGGGTGGCTCCTGAAGGAAATGGACAGAGCCGCTGCGGACATCTGCGCTGCCGGGATAGGACCCGGCGCTGTGGTTTCCCTGGAATCCGATTATTCCCCCCAGGCCTGTGCTTATCTCCTGGCCCTTGTGGAAGCCAGGACAATCGTGGTCCCTATGACTTCCGCCGCAGAGAGCAACCGCGATTATTTCCTGGAAGTTGCCGAGGTGGAGTATCGGCTTGTTCTCGGTGACCAATTGGAACCGAGGTTCGTTCGCACCAAATCTGAGGCCTGCCACTCGCTTTTCCGGGTACTCCGTGAACGGAATCATCCCGGCCTGGTACTCTTTTCCACCGGTTCCACGGGCATGCCCAAGGCAGCCCTTCACGATTTTGTCGGTCTTCTCCGCAAATTTGAGGTACTCCGAAAGTCTCTGCGGGCCATCGCTTTCCTGCTTCTTGATCATATCGGTGGGCTGAATACTCTGCTCTACGTTCTTTCCAATTGCGGTACCCTGGTGACCCTGGAATCTCGCGATCCAGAGGTGGTGTGCCAGACCATCGAACGCCATCTTGTTGAGATCCTCCCGACCTCACCCACCTTTCTCAACCTGCTTCTCTTGTCGGAAGCCCACCTCCGATACGACTTGACCTCTTTGAAGCTCATCACCTATGGCACGGAGCCGATGCCGGAGTCAACTTTAAAGAGGATCCATGATGCGCTTCCGCACGCAAGATTGCAGCAGACTTATGGTCTTTCGGAGCTGGGGATCCTGCGCTCGAAGTCCCAGGCAGATGATTCACTATGGGTCAAGGTGGGTGGGGAGGGGTTCGAGACAGAGGTCAGGGACGGCATCCTGTGGATTCGTGCGGAGTCGGCCATGCTGGGTTACCTGAACGCACCCAGCCCCTTTGACGAACACGGGTGGTTCAACACACAGGATGAGGTTCTGGTGGACGGGGATTACATGCAAATCCTGGGAAGGCGCTCAGAAGTGATCAATGTGGGTGGTCTCAAAGTCTATCCTGCTGAGGTCGAAAGTGTTCTTCTTGAGTTGGACGGAGTGCTGGATGCCAGCGTCCGGGGAGAGTCCAACCTGCTGACCGGGCAGGCGGTCGTGGCGACCCTGACATTGGCTGCTCCTGAGGATGCCAAGGAACTGCGACGACGCGTCCGGGCCCACTGTGCTGACCGGCTTGAGCGCTTCAAGATTCCCGTTCGTGTGGAGCAAGCCGGCGACTTTCAACACTCTGCTCGTTTCAAGAAGGACCGCCGATTTCATGGCGGCCAAGCCGTCTGAGGGAGGGCTTGAGTCCTCTCTAAAGGGATCGTCGAAAGCACCCTGGTGCAAAACGAGACACTTAATTAATGGCGCCAGGATCCGAAGGACGACCCTTCCTACGTCGGGGTTTGGTTTTGGCGCTCAGCCTCCGGCGTAAGTGGTGATGGGCCAGGGCCAACAGATCGGCGCCCGCCTTGCTGGCGGAATAGGGGCTGGAGGGGCAGAGGGGATCGGTCTCGCGGAAGCTGCCCTCGGGGATCGAGCCGTACACCTCGTCGGTGCTGACCAGGACGAAGCGCTCCAACTTGTGGCGGCGGGCCCCGTCCAGCAGGACCTGGGTGCCGCCCACGTTGGTGGCGATGAACTGCGCCCCGTCGTGGATCGAGCGATCCACATGGGTCTCGGCGGCCAGGTGCAGGCAGGTCCGGGCGCCCTGCATGGCCAGATCCACGGCCTGGGGATCGGTGATCGAACCCTCGACGAAACGGAAGCGGGGATCGCCCTCCCAGCGCGCCAGGTTCTGCCGGCAACCGGCGTAGGTCAGCGAGTCCAGGACGGTCAGGTGGCAGTCGGGACGGTGCTCGAGAAGGAAGTGGACCAGGTTGGAGCCGATGAACCCGGCCCCGCCGGTGACGAGGATGTGCATCGCGCAGCATTCTGTCCCCATCCCCCCCAGGCCTTCCGGCCGTGCCACCGTAGGAAGAGACCGGAGCTTCCCGAACGGGGCGGGATGAGATTGTCCGTGGTGATCCCGACCTGGAACGGGCGCAAGCTGCTGCACCTGCCGCTGGATTCCCTGCGCGCCCAGACCCATCGGGACTTCGAGGTGATCCTGGTGGATGACGCCTCGACGGACGGGACGGCGGAGCTTGTGGCCTCAGAATGGCCGGAGGTCCGCCTGGTCCGCCTGGAGGCCAATCGCGGCTTCCCGGGGGCCGTCAACGCCGGGATCCGGGCGGCCACCGGAGAGGCCGTGGCCCTGCTGAACAACGACGCCGCCGCCGACCCCGGGTGGCTGGAGCAGATGGAGTCGGCCCTGCTCTCGCATCCGGAGGCCGGAATGGTGGCCTGTCGGGTCCGGCTGTACCACCATCGGGACTACCTGGACTCGGCCGGGCTCCAGACCACCACCAGCGGCTCCGGGGGAAGCCGCGGAGCCTTCCAGCCGGACGGCCCCGAGTTCGCCCAACCCGCCTGGGTCCTGGGGCCGGCCGGGGTGGCAGGCCTGTACCGTCGGGCCCTGCTGGAGGACGTGGGCCTGTTGGACGAGGAGTATGGCGCCTACTACGAGGACCTGGATCTGGCCTTGCGCGCCCAGTTCCGGGGGTGGAAGTGCCTCTACTGGCCCCAGGCCATCTGCCTGCACGTGGGCAGCGCGACCTATGGAAGCCTGTCCATGCGCGGAGAGGGAACCGGAGTGGAGGTTCGCGATTCCCAGGGCGGGCCGCCGACCCCTCCGCCGGCCAGCGACCGGGTCATGTTCTATGCGGCCCGCAACTACCCGACCATCCTGCTCAAGTTCCTCCCGCTGCGGATCCTCCTGGCCGATTCCTGGGCGATTGCAGGTTACGAGTTGAACATGCTCTGGTTCGCCTGGCGGCATCGCCAGCTCGCGCCCTATCTGCGGGGGCGCCTGGCCTTCCTCAGGGGCCTGCCGGGGATCCTGGACAGGCGTCGGCGGATCGCGCAGACCCGGCTTGTGGACGAGGCCAGCGCCGTGGCGCTCTTCCAGAGGCCCCGTCCGCGCTTCTACCTGGAGGCCCTCCGGCGCAAGATCCGGGGTTCCTGACGCGCCACCCTGCCCGCGTGGGCGCAGCGTCCCCCTCAATGCCTGCAAGCCTCCTGCCTGGCCGGGTCCGGACGCCGTGGTTGAGCGGGAGGACTTCAGTCCTCGCGGACCCCCTCTGGCCTGGCCGAGGCGTCGGGCCAGGTGGCAGGAATCTCCGGGGGGGCGGGTTGAAGCCCACGAATTCGGCTCTCCGCCAGGGGCCCGGCGAGGCGACCGACGCCGTCTTCACACTGGCTCCCTGAGCATTGGACCGTCATCAAGCCACTCGCTGCGCCTCTTCCGGAAGAGGAGGCATCCAGGAATTCGAAGGAGGCCCGGCATGCGCGTCGCCCTGGACCTGCGGCCCCTGCAGTCGGCCAGCCGGCTGCGGGGGATCGGGACCTACCTCCGCGGGCTGCTCAGCGGCTTCCTCCAGCAGGACCGCGACCTGCTCCTGCTGACCTGGCGCGGCCGGCCGCTCGGCCTGGATCTGCCTGGCGGTTGCAGGTTCTTCCATCTGCCTCCCCCGCGCCCCCGGGTCCTGGGCTGGCTTCGCGACCGACTCCTTCTGGCCGGGCCTTTCCGCGAACTGGCCCGCGAGGTGGACCTGGTGCACTTCACCAGTCCCTTCGAGCTGGACATGGGCTGGCCTCAAGCCCGGCTGGGAATCCCCCGGGTGATCACGGTCCACGACCTGGTGCCCGTCACCCATGCCCGGCTGGTCCTGCGGGGCCGGCACCGCCTGCTGGCCCCGGTCTACCGCTGGCAGGCCGGCCAGCTCCGCCGGGCCGAGGGCGTGGTGGCGGACTCGCAGGCCACCCGCCAGCGCCTGGAGGAATTCCTGGGCCACACGCCCCCGATCCGGGTGGTGCCATTGGCGGCCGAGGGCTTCCGCGTGCCCGAACCCGCTCGCGTCCAGGAGCTTCGCCGGCGCCTGGACCTGCCCGAGGACTTCCTGCTCTTCCTGGGAGGCGCCTCGCCCAACAAGAACCTCGAGGGCCTGCTGGTCGCCTGTCAGGATGGGGGCCTGCCGCCCCTGGTGGTGGCCGGCGCCGCCAACCCCGAGCAGTTGGCGGACCTGCGATTCCGTGACTCCGGCCTTTCGGTGCGCTGGCTGGGCCCGGTTCCTGCCGAGGACCTGGGGGCACTCTATGGGGCCGCCACGGCGTTCGTCTTTCCGTCCCTGCAGGAAGGGTTCGGCCTGCCCGTGCTGGAGGCCATGTCCTGTGGGACCCCGGTGGCCTGTTCGAACACCTCGTCGATCCCCGAGGTGGCCGGCCAGGCCGCCCTCTACTTCGACCCCGCCGACCCGCGCCAGATCCGCCAGGCCCTGCGCCGGCTGGCCTCCGAACCCGACCTGCGCGCCATGCTGCGGGGGTTGGGCCTGGACCAGGCGCGACAGTTCTCGTGGCAGCGGACGGCGCGCCTCACCTGGCAGGCCTACGAGGATTTCGTGGCCAGGAGGTCCTGAGCGCTCAGCGGGGCTGGAAGCCCACCAGGGTCTGGTCGGCGGGTTCTCCTTGCAGGTTGCAGGTGCACCGGTCGGGGACAACCCCCCGCCCCGCACCGCGAGCGTCGAGCGGTAGCGGCAGACCTCCAGCATCTGCCCCAACAGGTGCAGGATGGCCCGGGTCTTCCACCCTGTCCGGTGCACAGGCCCTCCCGGGCGATCCAGGCGCAGGAGCGGGCGAGCTGGCGCAGGGATCTCCTCGCGGAAAGCCAACTAGCCGCCCCGTGCTGCACTTCTCCAAAGTCACCAAGTATCAGGGTGGGCAACTGCTCTTCTCCGACGCCAGCTTCCAGGCCAACCCCGGCGACAGGATCGGCCTGGTGGGCCCCAACGGGGCCGGCAAGTCCACGGTCTTCCGGGTCCTGACGGGCGAAGAGGGGATTCAGGAAGGCCAGATCTCCATGCCCTCTCGGGTGTCGATTGGCTACTTCTCCCAGGACGTGGGGGACATGCGGGGCGGCACGGCCCTGGAGGAGGCCCTCGAAGGGGCGGGCCAGGGGGCCCTCCTGGCCGAACTCTCCGAGCTCGAGCACCGGCTCTCCGAGCCTTTGACGGACGAGGAGATGGCCGAGACCCTGGAGCGCTACGGCGACGCCCGCCACCGCTTCGAGGAGTCGGGCGGCTACGACGTCGAGGTGCGCGCCCAGGCCATCCTCACCGGCTTGGGGATCCCTCCGGACCAGCAAGGCCATCCCCTCGAGAGCTTCAGCGGCGGCTGGAAGATGCGCATCGCCCTGGCGCGGATCCTGGTGCAGAACCCGGACCTCCTGCTGATGGACGAGCCCACCAACCACCTGGACCTGGAGTCCATCGTGTGGCTGGAGGAGTGGCTGCGCCGCTATCCCGGCACCCTGATCATGACCAGCCACGACCGCGAGTTCCTCAACCGCTCGGTGACCCGCATCGTCGAGATCAACCACCAGACCATGACGGTCTACGGGGGCGACTACGACTTCTACGAGCGCGAGCGGGACCTGCGGGCCGAGCAGAGGGTGGCCTCCTTCGAGCGCCAGCAAGACATGCTGGCCAAGGAGGAGAACTTCATCGCCCGCTTCAAGGCCCGCGTCTCCCACGCCGCCCAGGTGCAGTCCCGGGTCAAGAAGCTGGAGAAGATCGAGCGGATCGAGCTTCCGGCCGAGGCCCGGGCGGTCCGCTTCGAGTTCCCTCCGCCCCCCCGCAGCGGCGAGGAGGTGACGAAGTTCCTGGGCGTGGCCAAGGACTGGCCCCTGCCCGACGGTCGGGCGAAGCGCGTGCTGGAGGGCGTCGAGGGCGTGGTGAAGCGCCTCGACAAGGTGGCAGTGGTGGGCGTCAACGGCGCGGGGAAGTCGACGCTCCTGAAGATGGTGGCCGGGCACGCCGAGCCCACGGAGGGGCGGGTGGTGCCGGGCTCCTCGGTGGAGATGGGCTACTTCAGCCAGAGCTCCCTGGACCTCCTCGACACCTCCAAGAGCGTGCTGGACCAGGTCACCGGGGCCCTGCCCAACCTCAACGTCAACCAGGTGCGCACCCTGCTGGGGTGCTTCCTCTTCTCGGGGGACGACGTCTACAAGAAGATCTCCGTGCTCTCGGGCGGTGAGAAGAGCCGGGTGGTGTTGGCCACGATCCTGGGGCGCCCGGTCAATTTCCTGGTCCTGGACGAGCCCACCAACCACCTGGACCTGCGCTCGAGGGAGATCCTCCTGGAGGCCCTGGTGGACTTCCAGGGGACCTTCCTCCTGGTCAGCCACGACCGGCACTTCCTCAAAGCCGCCACCAACCGGGTCTTCAAGCTCGGGGACGGGAGGATGAAGGTCTTCGAGGGCGGCTACGCGGACTACCTGGTCTCGGCCCAGGGAGACGCCCGGGCCCTCTGAGCAGGAGGGCAGGGATGGCGGCCTTGAGGATCCTGCACACGTCCGACTGGGATCTGGGGCAGGTGCTGCAGGGAAACGTGAAGGGGACCGCGGGCGCTCCGCAGCCCGGCTTCCTGGGCCTGCCGCTCCGGATCGGCTCGGCCCGAAGTCAGGCCCGACGGGCGGGGTGAGGGAGGGCTGACAAGGACGCTCAGGATTTCCTGGCAGGAGTTCCTGAACGCTCAGCGGGGCTGGAAGCCCACCAGGGTCTGGTCGGCGGGTTCTCCTTGCAGGTTGCAGATGCACCGGTCGGGGACGACCCCCCTCACCGCGAGCGTCGAGCGGTAGCGGCAGACCGCCGGCATCTGCCCCAGCAACTGCAGGATGGCCCGGGTCTTCCAGACCTGGCGGGTGCGCAGGCCCTGCCGGGCGATCCAGGCGCAGGAGCGGGCGAACTGGCGCAGGATCCGCCCATCCGAGACGTTCTTCAGGGTGACCATCAGCTTGTTCTTCAACTGGTTGCGGTCCAGCCACTCGCGGGTGAAGAGCCGGGAGGTGGTGGCGGCGTGCTGGTGGATGACCACCGAGCGCGGCTCGTACAGGTTGCGCCAGCCGCGCCTCCAGGCCGAGTAGCCCAGGTCCACGTCTTCCGAGTAGATGGGGTGCATCAGCGGGTGGAAGCCACCCAGTTCCAGGAACTTCAGGCGGTGCACGGCGCAGGCCCCGCCCGGGGTGTAGAGCGTCGGCAGGGCCTGGGGCCCCTCGGGCTCCAGCAACTGCTCGATCATGTAGACCGGCTCCAGCAGGCCCTGACAGAAGCGCCCCAGGGTGCGGGCCATCTGGACGCGGACCCGGTCGGGATCCAGGATCTTGCAGCCCACCGAGCACACCGAGGGGTCTTCGAAATGCTCCAGGAGCGGGGGCAGGAAGTCCGGGGCCACCTCGAGGTCGTTGTTGAGCATGACCAGCACGTCGGCCGGGATCAGGCAGGCCGCGTGGTTCAGGCCCATCAGGAAGTCGTTGCAGTCCCGGCGCAGGACCTCGGCTCCCATCCGCTCGGCCAGGTCCGGGCTGGAGTCGGTGCTGGCGTTGTCGACCACCACCACCCTCGCTCGTCCGGCAGCCTTCAGGACGCTGGGCAGGTACTGTTCGAGCAGCGCTCGACCGTTGTGGTTCAGGACGAGCAGGGCGCAGGAGCGCGATCGGGCCATGAGGACGCCGCTTCCGTCGTGCCGGGAGGATTCCTGCCGGGGGGGCAGCGCGTCAGGCTCGGGCCGGGCCCAGGGGAACCGCGCTGCTGCGCAGGTGCAGGTCGCGCTGGGGGAAGGGGATCTCGATGCTCTCGCGGGCGAAGGCCCGGTTGATGGCAAAGTTCAGGTCCGAGCGGACCTTGCGGAGCTTCGAGTCGCGGATGTCGATCCAGACGGCCAGCTCGACGTTCAGCGAAGAGTCTCCGAACTCGTTGAACAGGACCAGGGGTTCGGGGTCCTTCAAAGCGTGGGGGTCGTTTCGGGCCACCTCCAGCAGGACCCGCTCGACCTTGTCCATGTCGCTGCCGTAGGCGACCCCCACGGGGACCCTCAGGCGGACCTTGGGGTCGCCGTGGCTCCAGTTGGTCACCTGGCTGGACAGGCACAGGGCGTTGGGGACCAGGATCGAGATGTTGTCCCCGGTCACCACGGTCAGGCTCCGGGCTCCGATCTGGGTGATCCGGCCTGAGGTGCCCTCGACCTCGATCCAGTCGCCCACCTGGACCGGCCTCTCGAAGAGCAGGATCAGGCCGCTGACGAAGTTGTTCACGATGTTCTGCAGGCCGAAGCCGATGCCCACGCTCAGGGCACCGACGGCCACCGTCAGGCTGGAGAGCTCCAGGCCGACCGTCTGCAGGGCGGCCAGGAGTCCCAGGCAGAGCATCACGTAGTAGAGGATCCTGGAGATGGCGTAGCGCACGCCGGGTTCCAGGCGCGTCAGGAAGGTCTGCTCGGACAGCTTGCGGACCAGGTTCGAGCCGATCAGCACCGTGGCCACGAAGGTGGCGAAGGTCACCAGGTTCAGGACCGAGACGTGCAGACCGGAGGCATTCATCAGGGGGGCGCTGAGGTCCAGGCCCAGCCGGGCCAGGGTTCCCATCAGCCCGTAGGCGGCGATGACCCAGAAGACGAAGCGGCTGGTGACGCGCCGATCGTGCGCTTCGAGGATGGTCAGCCGTTCGCGCAGGACCCGGCTGACCAGCCAGCCGAACCCCAACACCGCAGCCGAGTAGCCCAGGAAGGCCACGAACCCTCGGACGTCGGTCGCAGTCCCGGCCAGGGTGAAAAGCGGCGTGTCCATCCAGTGTGTTTCCATCTCCCGCCCTTCGCGCGTGGTCCGAGCGGATCCTGTGCCGGAGGTTCCCGGGCCTCTTGGGCGCAGGCGCCCGCCCGGAGGCGCAGAAGGTCCGAGGGTGCGGCGCTGGTCTTCGGCGAGACCCTGGCTCGCGCGCCTCCTGGCGGGCGCCGGAGTGGTGGTCCTGCTCGTTTTCGCCTGCCCGAGAACCCGGGCCTGGGTCCCGGTGGCCCTGTCGCTGGCCTGGCCGGACCCCTCCGGGGCCCGCGTCTCGGGTCAGCCGTTTCGGGCGGACCATCCCGGAGATGCCCTGGTGGTGGTCTCGGAGCGGGCCCTGCGCCAGGCCGCCGAAGGCGGCGACTTCAGCCAGACCTTGTGGAGTCACGCCTGGGCAGGCCTGTTGGAGCAGGAGCTGGGGGCTCCCTCCGTTGTGGACCTGGAGGACCTCTCGCCAGGCCGCCTGAGCCAGGCACGACTGATCGTCTTCACCCGCAGCGCCACCCGTCGGGAACCCGACACCGAGGTGCTCTCGTCGGTCGGCGAGGCGCTGGAGGACGGCGCCGCCGTCTTGTTGGAGATGCCTTCGGACGCCTGGTCGGTACTCTCCGGGGTGGTGCTCAGTCCGGAGCCGGTCAACCCCACGGGCAGCTTCTGGCGAGGGCAGCTTCTGGAGTTCCAGGAGTTCCCGGGGACGCTCCAGGCGGCTCCGGCCGGCTCTTCGCTGCGCGAACTGCTGGGGATGCCCGTCTTCACCTGGCTGGCTCAAAGCCTGCGGTTGCAACCTTCGGTGCGGGCCCTGGGTCGGCTCTCGGGGCAGCCCCTTCTGTACGTGAGGCCTCGAGGCCGTGGCCTGGTGCTGACCCTGGGCTTCGACCTGGCCTGCCAGGTGCACGCCCTGCAGCAGGGGGTCCCCGGGGGACCCGGCTTCGCGGTCCCTGAGGCCCGGGGCCTGATCCCCGGGCTCTCCGAATCGCAGGACCTGGTGCTGGACTCGGGGCTTCTGGACAACCGCGTCCCCTATGCCGACCTGCTGGAGGGCTGGATCGTCGCGATGGCCGAGCAGGCCGCCGGTCCCCTGCCCGGCTGGTGGCGCTTCCCCTTCGAACATGACGGCGTGGCGGTCCTGAGCCACGACGAGGAGGGGCGCGGTCGGGAGGCCTTCGGCGGCTTGGAGGCCCTGCAGACCCGACGGGGCATCCCTTCCACGGTCTTCGCCCTGGCGGGAAGGGACCTTCCCGAACGCTGGCCGGAGGGCGCCCAGGACCTGGAGCTGCACTGGAACCGCTTCCTGGCCGGGGATTTCCCACCCTACGAACGCCCGGAGCTGCGCACCCAGGTGGCCCGCCTGCAGGCGGTGCGGGGCACGCCTCCGCGACTGAACCGCACCCACTTCCTGGCCTGGGGGCGCGAGTACACCGAACCCTTCCGGCAGATGGCCGCCGCCGGGCTGGAGCTGGACAGCACCTATGGTCCCAACCGGGGGAGGGGCTACCTGTTCGGGACGGGCCTGCCCTTCCGGGTGCTGGACCAGGACGGATTGCCCCTGCCGCTCTGGGAGTGGCCTTTCGTGTCCCAGGAGGACTGGGCCGGCGCGGATCGGGAGTTCCTGCGGGGTCTCCTGGATGACAGCACCCGGGCCTGGCATCAGGCGCCGGTCCTGCTGCTGCACCCCCATCGGCTGGTGGCCACCGAAGAGGGAAGGCGCCTGGTCGAGGCCTTCGTGGACCACGCCCGCCTGCGCCGCCACCTCCTGACCAGCATGCTCGGATACCACGACTTCCTGCGCATGCGGGCCGGGGCCCGCATGCAGAGCCGCATGCGGGGAGAGGTGCTGGAGGCCGATCTCTTCGCGCCCGGCCCGGGCCTGGCCGTGCACCTCCCCGACACCCTGAAGGAGGTCCGAGTGGACGGCCGACCCGCCCGGACCCGCTGGATCCGCCTGTACGACCGCCCGCGCCTGCTGGTCGAGATCCCCCCCGGGCACCATCGCCTCCAGGCCCGCCCGAAGCGCTGAAAGGGGGGCACCTGGCCTGGGCTTCTGACGTCTTCGGTGCCCAAAGGACCTTTGGCGGGAGGAGGGCTGCTGCCAGAGTGTCGAAACCTCCCACAGGATCCTCGTCGTTTCGACATGGCGCGTTCCAGGGGGAATGGAGGTCACTGTGTTGTCTGCTTTCGTCCGAGGGGCCCTGCGCCCGATCGTCCTCGCACTCGTCCTGCTGACATCAGGCCTCGCCGCTTCGGCCGACACTTCCGATGCCGGATTGCGCCTGTGGAAGCTCCAGGAGGGCAACCCGGATGAACCGCGGGCGATCCTCCTGATCCACGGGGTCATCTCGAATGCCCAGGCGTCCTGGGGGGATTTCTCTGCACGATGGCACCCTGTCGCCAAAATCTTCGAGTACGACGGCAGAGCTCTCGACAACCCGGGGATGTGGATCCCGAATTTCCCGGTTCCTGATCGCCGAGCAGGCTTCGTTGGCGAGTATCCCAATTTCGGGTGGTACCAGGGCGTGACCCAAGAGGACCGCCTCGATCCCAAGAGCCCTGTCTGGACACCGAGCTGGCCCGGCAAGGGAGCCGCGCGGAATCCGGATGACCGGGCCTTCAACCCTGAGGTTGATGCCGACCTGATCCTGGACAACTGGGCGCTCCGCCAGCGCTACGCCATCTATACCTACCAGTATGATGCCGGGTTGGGCAGTCTGAAGATGGCTCCGGAAATCGCCCGCGACCTAGAGGGGGCTCTGCGTGAGATCCCTGAAGGGACGCGCCTGACCGTCGTGGGCCACAGCCACGGGGGAGTCGTGGCCCGGGAGTTGGCCCTGAGGATCAGCCGGGAATCAACGCCCAAGCGCCCCATTGAAGCCGTTGTCTACGTGGGGAGCCCGTTGGATGGATGGCGGGTATTCTGGATCCTCTCGGATTTCCTGGATTTGGGCATCCGTCCAGTTCGAGATGGTCTCGTCGATGGACTGGAATCTGTGGGTGACATCGTTGGGGACGTCAACCTGGATTCGCTGAAGGTGGATCTCGGGGAGGGGTTTTACTACCTGAGTCGACTTGGCTACAATCATCACGCAAGTGCCCATGGGGGCTTCACGTCTTTCACCGAGGGAAATCCCAAGACCTGGCGGGAGGTCTTTGACCCGCTGGACGAGGTCCGCAGGGCCTCCCAGGGCAAGCTGATGCGCCAGAACGTGGTTTACGGCTTGGCTCCCGATCATGAGCCTCGGGTCGATCGAGCCGAGAGCGCCAGGAACCTCTCGTTCTTGCAGAATATCGGCTATTCCACCATGAGGTGGGGGCCATACGAGATGGTAAGTAAGGTGTTTGGCGATGGAGTGGTCCGCGAGACCAGTGCGCTGGGCCTGATCAATGGCCCGCACCCTCCCGGCATCCGGAACGGCTCTCTCTGGACCGGGGGCTCTCTGGGTTGGGTCCCCCATCTGGGTGACCCCATGGCAGGTTGCCCCCATTTTGCCGAGGAAGGCGTCGGTGCCGCCCGCCTGCTGAAGGGCGTGGTCCACACCGAGTTGACCGGGCAGGTCGAGTTCCTCGACTTCCTCCGGGATGAGGTCCTGGACCCGGAGGGGGCCCACCGTATGGAGCATGAACAGCGTGTCCTCTCCCTGATCGACGTCTACAACGAGTACCTGGGTCGGAATCCAGACCTCTACGGGCTGCATCACTACATGTGGGATTCTCAGTTCCGTGGCGCGGAGGGGCACTGGAACGTCGCCCTGGTCGTGCAGGCCGTCTTGCGTTCGCAGGAGCGGCGCGAGTTGGTTCGAGATCTCTATGAGGGCAGCCAACTCACATTGGAAGAGGTGGACGAGATTGCCCATTCGGGCAAGTCCCTCGCTGCCATTCGCAGTGAGGCCGCCCAGGCTCCGCGGATTCCAAGTCCCAGCGAGGGATCCTGAGCCTCGTGCCACAAGCTGCCCGGGCACGTGGATACGCCATCGTGGCGGCCTTGGCGATGGTGGCCATCTCGGCCACTCTGGCCTGGGTCTTCCTGAACTTCAGTCAATCGTCCTCGACCTCCAGTTTTCGTATTGCCTCCGACATCCGAGCCTTCCATCTGGCCGAGGCCGGAATCCGCTACGAGCTGAGCACCGCCGGCGAGGGGTGGGCCGAACCTCGTGAGTCCAGGATCCACCTGGCGACCGGCGAGACGCACGTGAAGGTCGAAAGGGCTGCAGGCGACACGGTGATCCTGCGTTCAACCGGCATCTCCGGCAGTGTGCACAACTCCATCGTGATGGTCTATACCGCAGACGGCCACCCTCTGCGTCGCTTCGAGGAGAGTCATGCCGCCTCGGACCCATGACGGTTTCTCTCTGATGGAGATCCTCATCGCCATGTTCCTGCTGGCGATCTGTATCGGTCTTCTGGCCGGGACCTATCCCCTGCTCAAAGCATCCAGCCGCCAGGCCGACCACCTGGCCATGGCCTCGTTGATGGCCCAGGCGGTGATGGAGAGGAAGCTGGGGCAGGACTCCGCCCTGTGGCAGGATTCGGAAGGACCCATCGACGAGGCACACCCCGAGTACAGCCACAGGTTCAGCGTGGCACCGTGGCCGGAGAATCCGCGCCTTCGGATCCTGCGGGTCGAAATCCACAAGGCGGGGCAGGAGGTCTTTGATTTGGAGACCCTGGCGATTCCGTGAGAGGACGGCGATGTGCGGGCGCGACCCTGGCCGAGGTGCTGATCAGCAGCGCGATCTTCGCGGTCTTCGTCCTGATCGCCACCTGGATGTTCAGCCGGGTCTTCCTCTTCCACCGGACGGAGGAGGAACCCGCCAGGGTCCGGCAGGAGGCCGTCGTCTTCATGCATCGGCTGACCAAGGCCCTGCGGACCTGCGACGAGGTCCTGGACCCACCGAGTCTGGATCTCGTCCTGAAAAGAATGCAGACCGATTCCGTCGTGCTTCGCTCCGTCACGCCGGAGGGTTTCCGAACCATGGGGTGGCGCCTCAGACAGAACGAGATCGACGAGTTCGTCTACTCCAACGACTACCTCTCCTACTCTCCTCCCTCTCAGCGGGTGCTCCAGGGCCCCCGCACGGTGGTGCGGAAGGTCCATCAGTTCAAACTGTCCATTCCGGATCTCCGGCAGCCCTCGTTGGTACGTTTCGAACTGGATCTCGAGCCGGCCTGGAAGAACGGCCGACCTTTGGGCGAAACCGGCCTCCTTCGCTTCACCAGTCAGGTCCACTTCAGGCAGGAACAGTAATTGCTCACTCCCGTGAAGAACGCGCTCTTCCAGGCAAAGCGTCTCAACCGCCTCCAGCTGTTCAGCCAGCTCTCCCTCCTGCTGCGTGCCGGCATCCCGGTCCTGCGTAGCCTGGAGATCTGCGGCCGTCAGTCGGGCGACCCCGCCTTGTCCGAGGCCATGCAGGCAGTGGCCTTGGAGGTTCGAGCCGGGACCAGGCTCTCCCAGGCGATGCAGAAGGTGCCATCGGCCTTCGGTCCTCTTCACTGCAACGCCATCCAGGCGGCCGAGGCCAGTGGGACCCTGCCCCGAGCCTTCGACGACCTGGCCTGCTGGGAGGAGCGCGAGGACCGCCTTCAGAGGGATCTCCAGGGCGCCTTGATGTACCCCGGCCTGGTTGCCGGTTTCTCCCTGGTGGGCATCCTCTTGCTGGTGAAGTTCCTGGATCCCGTCGTTCGAGCCATCCTCAGCCAGACCACGCAGCGCCCGTCCTTGCCCACCCGTATCCTGCTGGGTTTCGGTGAGGTCCTGGGGACCCCTCATCTCTTTGTCCTGGCTCTGCTGGCCCTGGTCGGCATGGCGTGGCTGGGCGTCTCCTGGTCGCGCCGGCCTGGCCCTCGAAGGTTCTGGGAACGGAACCGCAATCGCCTGCCCTTGCTGGGCTCGATCTTCGGCAAGGCGGCTGTGGTCCGCTTCTGTCGCAGCCTCTCCTCTCTGCTCGAGGCGGGCGTGCCGATCGACCGGGCCGTCGACCTGGCGGGCGATGTGTGCGGAAGCCGCCACCTTTCGGAGGGCGTCTTGTCCAGCGCCGTCGGCCACATTCGTCGAGGCGAGACATTGTCCCAGGCTCTGGGACGATGCGAGGAGTTCCCGCCGAGCTTCCATGGGATGGTCGGAGTGGGAGAACAGAGCGGGACCTTGGCCAGCCTTCTGGACCGGATGGCCGACCTGTTCGAGCAGGAAGTCCGCGTGGACCTTCAGACCTTTGTCCGGGTCCTGGAGCCGGTGTCCATCCTGGCGGTGGGCTTCGTGGTGCTGGGTGTCCTGTTGTGCGCCTTCCTGCCGCTCTATGATTTGCTGGCGGGAATGGAGGCGCTGTGAGCCGGAGCCGCAAGACTCAGAGAGGCCCTGCGACGGCTCGGGAATCGGGAATCCTTCCTCCCTTCTCACAGGATCCGGGACGAATCCGACCCGATGCCCTGATCCGCCAGATCCTGGAGGTGCCGGCACCCGCATACGTCGTTGTTTCGGGTCCCATCGGCTCCGGTCGGACCTGGACCGCGGGCTACCTCCAGGATCACGGCACCCTGCTCTCACTGGCAGAGACCCCGCCGGAGGACCCGCTGCAGTGGATCTGGCTGCTGCATCAGACCCTGGCGGAGAAGGTCCGTTCGGCCGAGGCGCTGGTGGATCTGGTCTCAAGGCAGGCCGACCCGCGCCGGCAGACGCGCGCGCTTCTGGCGGATGCGGGCCCTCTGCTATTGCTGCTGGATGCCTCGGGCGCCGAGCGAAAGGCACTCAGGACCCTGGAGCAGGCTCTCCCTGAGGACCTGCCCCCCGCTTGTCGCCTGGTCCTCTTCCTCGACGAAGACCCCCAGGTCCACCTCCCGAGTGCAACCCGATTCTCCTGGGCTCCCGGTGTGCCCGGATACATCTCCCCTGCGAAGGGGCTCACCATCCTGGAGGCCCGACTGGGCAGGCTCGAGTCCTCAGAAATGCCGGATGGGCCCCTCGGGGAACTCGTCGCCCTCCTGGCAGCCTCTCCCGATCCGGTCCCGTCCCGGCTCCCCGAGGAGCTTCCGGGGTGCAGCGGCCATTTCGTGGAGTGGACGTTGGATGGGACTGCACTTCGACTCCGGGATCCTGCCCGGCGCTCGGATGCGATTCCCAGGCGCCCGGCAGAGCCTGTGCCTGGAGCGCCCCGTTGGCAGGTCGTCCGGGACGTGGAGCCGAGCCTCTCCAGCAGGGCGCCGGTGGACGCGCCCGGAGCCGTGATGCTTCGCCGGATTGCCGAGGAGCGGCTCGCAGCGGGGGATTTGACGGGTGCCTGTGAACGGGCTGAGCGATCGGTCTCGGTGCTGGCACGGCTTCTGGGCCAGACTCCCGAGGTCCGGATCGAACTCCTCCGCGCTCTTCTGTTGCGGGCCGAGATCCGCTGGCGCTCCGGCCAGGAGGACGAGGCTCTGGACGATGGCCTGTGGGCCTCCGAGTTGGAGAACGGTCTGGCCGAGCAGGGCGCAGAGCCGCCGGCTCTGGAGGATCGGGTCCGCGTCACGGCCTGGCTCGGCGTGCTGTACGCCGCCGTCCGACAGCCTCGTCTGGCCCTCGAGCATCTGGAGTCCGCCAGGCTCCTGTTCGGCGAGCTGAGGCGTTCCGGCCAGTTGGCACTGCCAGCCCTGCAGCATCACGTTCTGGAGACCCTGGCCCAGGTGCACCTGGAGTCGGGTCATCTCGAGTCGGCCAGCGAGGTCCTTGAGGATGGGCTTGGGAACCTCGCGAGCGCGCCACCCGGGGGGCGAAGCAGGATCCTGGCTCTCCGAGGCTGGTCCCGCTGGTGCCGGGAGGACCTCCGGGGCGCCCGCCTGGACTGCTCGGAGGCCCTGAAGGACTGTGCGGAGGCCTGCCAGGCCGGGCATGTCCACCTCGGGCCTGCCAGGGCCCGTCTGCGTTGCGACCTGGCCTGGTTGGCGCTGGACCAGCGCGCTGACGAGGAGGCGCGCGAGTCCTTCCGACTTGCTGCGGAAGAGTTGCTGAACCTGGTCCAGCACGAGTCTCGCCAGGACCTGGCCTTCCTGGCTGCCCGGGCCCTCCAGGAGCTTGCGGTTCTCCAGGCCGCTGCTGGCAACCTGGAGGAGGCCCTGAAGGTTGACTCCCAAGCCCTGGCATGTTTGGGCGATGCCCGATGCCTGGAGGTGGCCATCTGCCACTCCAATCGGGGGACGTGGAGGATGCGTCTGGGGGATGCCTCGGGGGGGCTGGCGGATCTCAACCGTGCCGTCGAGCTCTTGCGCTCGCTGAACAGCGATCCCCGCCAACCCGACTGCCGGGAGCACCTGGCCACCGCCTTCTTCAATCGGGCGGGCGTGTTCCGACGAGCCGGGGATCTCGTCCTGGCCCTTCGCGACTACGACCAGGCGGCGACCCTCCAGGAAGAGCTGCTGAGCACAGGGGCCCCGATTCGGCTGACGGAGCAGCTCGCCGAGACCTTGGCCAACCAGGCTCTGACCCGGGTTCAATCCGAGGGCCCCGAAGCGGGCCTGGCGGGGTTGACCCGAGCGCTGGAGAGGCTGGGGGAGGAGCCGGCAGGCTTGCGGGCCAGGATTGCCGGGAATCGGGCTGAGTTCAACCTGCGGCTGGGCCGGACGGAGTCTGCCCTGCAGGACCTCGAGGAAGCCATCCGGCTTCTTGAAGGCGAGGGCAGCCACCGGAAGAGCCTGGTCGAGTTGTTGTGCATGAGGGCCTCGCTCTTGCAGGAGCGGGGCGAACCCGATCTGGTGAAGGCTGTGGGCCTGCACGCTCCGGGGGACCCCGATCTGGCTTGGGTCCTGCTGGCTCTCTCGAGATGCCGCGAGGCTCGAGGCGATTGGGAAGCCGCCGAGGTCGCCGCCAGCGAAGGTCTGGCCGGCGCGGGACCTGCCCACCCCTCCTTCAGGGCCCTCTTCCTGCAGCGACTCAACCTTCTGCGCCTGCTCAATCGACGCGCCGAAGCCTTGGCCCTCACCCAGGCAGCCCTGGCGCGCCAGTCGGGCGAACAGCCGGATCCGCATCTGCTGGTGGAGCACGCGGAAGTCCTGCTGGCCACCGAGGCTTTCGACGAGGCTCTGCGGGTGGCCAGACACGCCTGTGAGACTCCGTCGGGCGTTGACCTGGCCGCGCGGGCGCGCCTCGCCCTGGCGGAGGCTCTGGAGGCAGGCGGCGATGCTCCCGCTGCGGCTCAGGAGTATCGTCTCGCGGTCGAGGCCCTGGGCAGCCTGGTCGAGGAAGAGCAGCGCCACGATCTGCTCCCCTGGCTGGCTCGAGCCTGGTACGGACTGGGCAGCGCATCCGACGCCGTGGACGCCATCGAGGAGGCGATCCAGGCTTTGGATTGGGGAATCGACCTCTTGGAGGAGTTGGTCCGGCGTCGCAAACAGACCGTTCATGCCTCGCTCCTGGCTTCCGCTCGGCTGCGGCGGGGGCTTCTGGGGTGGCCCAACGACGCGCTGGAACACCTTCAGGAAGCTTGCAGGTGTTTCGAGCTGCTCGCCGGGGAGGGCGAGTCGCTTGAGCCTCTGCTCTTGAGGCTTCAGGCGCGGGCTTCTGAGTCCATCCCGGAGGAGCTCCGTTCGGCGGTTGAAGCCCTGCTGAACCGGGCTCCCTCCTCCTGCGCGAGCCTGGAGGACGAGCTGTTGGCATGGATGGCGGAAGCGACGGATTGTCTTGCGCGAGAGGCGCCGGAGGAGGCCATCCCGATCTATGATCGACTCCTGGCCCGCTGGGATGAGCGTCCGGCCGATTTCCGTGGCAGCGCCCTGCTGCGCGAACGACTGGCCTCCACCTACAACAACCGCTCGGCCCTGCGGGCGGACCGAGGCCAGCACCAGGAGGCCTTTGAGGACAACGCTCGGGCCCTGGAGCTATACCAGGCCCTGAGCCGGACGGAAGGGGACGAGGAGCTTCTCTTCGGTCTCTCGCAGGTGCTCTCCAATCGAGCCGTCCTCTACGAGTGTGAGGGCCGCGTGGGAGAGGCCCTCCAAGAGATTGAGTCGACCTGCCAGATGCGTCGTGAGATCCTGGCGCGCACGGGTCGGCTCGAATATCGGGATGCCCTGGTGCGGACCCTTCACTGGCGCGCACAATTGTTGATGGAATATGGGGAGCCGGAAGCGGTGCGCAGAGCCCTGGATGAGGCGGAGGAGGCCTTCTCGGGCCTGATGGAGGTTCAACCGGATCCGGAGGTGGTTCGGGACCTCGCCTCCCTCTTGATCCAGAGGGCACGCTGGAGGGAAGGGGAAGAGGAACTCTCCGTGCAGCGTTTTCGCCTGAGCCGCGTGATGGATCTGCGGGATTGGCTACAAGAAGCCGGATCCGATCTCGACGAGGAGTTGGGGAGTCTGTTGGCCGAGCACGCCGCAGCCTGCGCAGAGGCCGGGAATCGCGACGGTGAGGTGGAAGCTGCGCAGGCCGCCCTCGCCCTTCTCGAGCCACTGGTCGGCAACAGAGACAAAGAGAAGATTCTCACCGTTCTGGAGGATCTGCGCCTCCGTTGCCGGGTCTCCGACTCAAGATCGGGGTGAGCCGGCCGGCGTCAGGGAGGACCAGGCTGTCTCCACCTCGTCGCGCACCATCGCCGGCAGTCGTCCTTCCGGGAAGCGTCTGCGGAGAATCGGGCGCGGTGGAGTGGGGGCTTCGTTGGGACGCGACTCGGCGAGGACGGTTGCCACCGGTTGTCCGGGGACGCTGCCCTTGGTGCGCTTGCGACGGCTGGTTCGAGTCGGGACGGTCTCCTGCCGGGTGGCACCGGTGCCCGCCATGGTGACCCGCAGGATTTCTGCTTCCGTGGTCCGCCCCTCGGCGGCCTTGGCAAGCGCGTCTTCCAGGAGAAGCTTCATGCCCTGCTGGCGGGCCAGGTCCTCGATCTCCGAATCCGCCGCCTGCTCGAGGAGCATGCTGCGCAGTTCGGGGGACATCACCAGGAGTTCGTAGATGCCCAGCCGGCCTTGATATCCGGTCCGGTTGCAGCGGTCGCAGCCTCGGCCCTGGAGGAAGCTTCCCTCCTGGTAGGGCACATGGTACTGCTCCAGCAGGGAATAGAAACGCTCAGAGAAGTTCACCGGCTCGGAGCAGACTGGGCAGTTCGTGCGCACCAGGCGTTGGGCCAGGGTGCCCAGGCAGGTCGAGTTGATCAAGAGCGGGCTGATCCCCAGGTCGCGAATCCGGGTCAGGGTGCGAACCGCGTCGTTGGCGTGGATGGTGGACAGCACCAGATGGCCTGTGAGGGAGGCCTCCACCGCCATCATGGCCGTTTCCCGGTCGCGGATTTCGCCCACCATGATGATGTCCGGGTCATGCCGGAGGAAGGAGCGCAGCGCCTCTGCAAAGGTGACCGCCTTGGCGGGGTTCGTCTGGACCTGGATGATGCCCGGGATCGTGTACTCGACGGGGTCTTCCACCGTCAGGATCTTGCAGCCTGGCTCATTGAGGCGCCGCAGCACCGTGTAGAGGGTGGTGGTCTTGCCGCTCCCGGTGGGGCCCGAGACCAGGAGCATTCCGTAGGGTGATTCGATGATGGGGATGAACCGGTCCAGGTTGTGGTTCGAGAAGCCCAGGCTGTGGAAGTCCTCGGCTTCCTGCTCGGGGGAGTGGATCCGGATGACGATGCTCTCACCGTGGACAGAGGGGAGGATGGAAACGCGCATGTCCACGTTGCGGCCTGGCAATGAGATGCGCCCGTCTTGGGGCTTCTGGTTCTCGTCGATCTTCATCGTCTTGCCCGATGCGCCCGACTTGTTCTTCACCACCACCGGCAGCGCAGTCTTCAGGTGCCGGAGGATGACCTTCTTGGGGGCTGCTGCACTCAGGTCATAGGTTCGGACCAGGACGCCGTCCTTGCGAAAGCGCACTCGGACCTCGTCCTCCATGGGCTCGATATGGATGTCCGAGGCCTTCTGCTCGATGGCTTGACGGATGATGTCGTCCACCAGGTCCCGGGGGTTCACTTTCAGGACCCGGGGCGTGTCGTACAGCATCTGCTGGTAGGTGACGAGGTCCGGAGCCAGCACGACCATGCGTCGGTGGACCTTGAAGTCTGTCTTGCCTTCGACCTGGTTGACGGCGGACTCGTCGGAAGGGTCCACCATGCCCAGGGTGAGGCCGAATTCGTCGATGTTGAGGCAGATGACGCCATAGGGGCCTCCGACATCGGGAGGGATCACCTGCGCCACCGAGGGGGAGAGATTCGCCGCCTCCAGGTCGAAGGACTCGATCTCGAATTGCTCTTCCAGGACTTCGAGCAATGCCTCCCTGCCTACCAGGGGAAGGAGATGTGCCCCCATCTCCGCCGGACTGATGCGTCCTGACTGGAGCCAACTCTCGATGGCTTCCAGTGACAATCCGTGCTTTTCCACCAGGAGCCGCAGGTAGAGTGGAAGCCCTCCCTCGCTGCCTGTTCCCCACTTGCGGAGCCGGCCTGGGACCATTGTGCGGAAGACACCAGACAGATCCAGACCTCGGCTCTTCTTCTCGCGGCTTTCTTCGGCCATCGAACGTTCCCCCACGCTCTGGTGCGGCACCTCAGGATGTTGAACTGCCAGCCTTCTGTCCAGCAAGGAGTCACTCCTTCAGTGCGCCCTCTGGCCGCGAGGTGCCGACGCTCCACAGAAACCGCCTCCAGGCCCGCCCGGCGCGCTGATGGGGGCGACCTGTCTCCCGCACAGGAGAGGGCTCCCTCGGCAGGGAACCCTGAGGCCGTCCGTTCCCTCGAATCGGGCCTCGGGTCGGCGGGTCTTGGGAGCCAGGCCCGGAGGATTCCTGGAGGGGCGGAAGGAGGGTCGGCATGCTGAACCTGAAGACTCCACGCAAGCCCTCACCGGGCCTGGGCCTGCTGCTCTCGCTGGCCGTCTACCCGGGCTCGGGGCAGGCCATGAACCAGCGCTGGGGCAAGGCCATCGCCTTTGCGGTGGTCTTCACGGCCGCCCTGGGCAGCCTGCTGTACACGGGTGGACTCGGCCTGTGGCGCTTCTATGAGGCGCTGACCTCCCTGGTCGAGCCGGTCTCGTTGTTCGAAGCCCTGCGGCCGGCCCTGTGGCCCGCCATCGCAACCTTCATCCTGTATGCCTTGGCGGCCCTGGATACCTGGATCGAGGCGCGCCGCCTGGCCCGGGAGAGGGGAGAGGAGCCGTGAGCCTCGACCTGACCGAGGAGGTGCGCCTCCAGCCGCTGGAGTATCGCACCGACCATCCTCGCGTCCTGCTCCTGGCCAACCGACATTCGGGTCGCTGCGGCGCCCGCTGGCGTCAGGGGAAGGTCTCGCCCTTGGAGCGTATCCGCACCTGTCTTGCCGGGTGGAACGTCCAGTGCGAGGTGCACCAGAGCGCCAGCCCCGAGGAGGCCACTCTGGCCGCCCGGCAGGCGGCGCTGGAGGGCTACGACGCCGTGGTGGCCACCGGGGGCGACGGCACCCTGCGCACGGTGGCCCAGGGGCTGGTCGGCACCCGCACGCCCCTGGGCCTGCTGCCCATGGGCACCGAGAACGTGCTGGCCCGCTCGGTGGGAATTCCCTTGGACCTGGAGGGCGCCTGTCGCCACCTGGTGCGCAGCCCGGTGCGCCAGATGGACGTGGGCTGCGTGGCCGGGCAGCACTTCCTGTGCTTCGCCGGGATCGGCTTCGATGCCCAGGTGGTGGAGGAGGTCGACCCCCAGGCCAAGGAGGCCCTGGGCAGCATGGCCTACGTCGCCGCCGCCCTGGGGGCCGCCTGGAAGCACCGGGACCTGGTGCCCCGGGCTCGGCTGACCGTGGACGGGCGCACCTTCGAGCACGAGTTCTGGTTGATCCTGGTCGGCAACATCCCCCTGTATGGCGGGCAGTTGCGCCTGACGCCCCGGGCCTGTCCGCGGGACGGCCTGCTGGACGTGTGCGTCTTCGAGAGGGCCGATGCCCTGGGCACCCTGCGCCAGTGGATGGGGGCCGCCGTGGGGGCGCACGCCGAACTGCCGGAGGTGGCCTACTATCTGGGCCGCGAGATCCTGATCGAGACCGACGCCCCGGTGGCCGTCCAACTGGACGGGGACCCGGCCCCTCCGACTCCCGCCCGGATCCAGGTCGTCCCCCACGGAGTGGACGTGCGCTTCTAGGAACCTGTGATTTCAGGCATTTTTCAGGGGGGCGCGATACCACGGCCCCGGGCGGCTGCGCCCCAGGCAGAACTTCCTGAATCCGCTGCCTGGCGTGAGAACCGAGGGCGTCGAGGCGGGTCTGGATGCAAGGAAGGCGTGCATCGAGGAGCGGAGCGTAGTTGGAAACTACGTGAGCACCGCAGAGGTGCGCCTGACGACGCAGACGGACCCTCCCACCCACACCAGGTGTGGGTGGGCCTCCAAGTATCGGCGGCCGAATGCCACGGTAGGTGGCGGATTCAGGAACTGGGGGGAGTGCAGACAAGGAAGGTGCCTTCATGGGTCCGGACACCATCGTCCTGGGAGTGGTCGGCGCGGATTGCCACGCCGTGGGCAACAAGATCCTCGAGCGAGTCTTCTCCGATCAGGGTTTTCGGGTGGTCAACCTGGGGGTCATGGTCTCCCAGGACGAGTTCATCGACGCCGCCATCGAGACCAACGCCCGGGCCATCCTGGTGTCCTCCCTGTACGGTCAGGGAGAGCTCGATTGCGAGGGCCTGCGCGAGCGCTGCCTGGAGCGGGGCCTGGAGGACGTGATCCTCTATGTGGGCGGGAACCTGGTGATCGGCAAGAACGACCCCGCCCTGACCGAGCAGAAGTTCCGCCAGATGGGCTATGACCGGGTCTTCCGTCCGGACAGCGACCTGGTCGAGGCGGCCCGGACCCTGCACGAAGACATCCGGCAGCGTTCCCACGCCCTGCCCGTCGCCTGAGTCGGCCCGTCTTCGACATGCCTTGTGTCCTGACGGTGGACGTCGGTTCCACCTTTACCAAGGGCGCCCTCCTGGCCTTGGACGCCTCGGCGGGCCAGGCGGTTTTTCGCGTGCTTTCCCGCGCCTCCACCCCGACCACGGTCGATCACCTGGCGCGGGGCTTCCAGGAGGTGTGCGAACGCCTGAAGGCGGCCGGCCCTGGGGGAGAGGTGCCGGTCTATTTCTCTTCCTCAGCCAAGGGGGGGCTGGCCATCGCGGCCTTGGGGATCGTGCCCGAGCTGACCTTGAAGAGCGCCCGTTTGACGGCGCTTTCGGCAGGAGGGCGGGTGACCTCGGTCCACGCCTACAAGCTCTCCTCGCGGGACCTCCAGGAACTCGAACGCCAGCAGCCCGACATCCTGCTGCTGGCGGGGGGCACCGACGGCGGCAACGAGACCTACGTCCGCCACAACGCCCGGGTCCTGAGCGCCTGTGAGGGGCTGCGCGAGCGGACCACGGTGGTCTATGCGGGAAACCAGGTCCTCACCGACGAGGTGGTGGACCTCTTCACGCAGGCCGGGTTCGATGTCCGGCCGGCGCCCAACATCCTGCCCGAGATGGACTGCGTCAGCCCGGAGGGGGCCCGCGAGAGGATCCGCGAGGTCTTCCTGCAGCGCATCGTCAAGGGGAAGGGCCTGGACGAGATCGTGGCCCGGACCGGAAGGTCCCCCAACCCCACCCCCTACGCGGTCCTGCAACTGGTCGAGGCCATCTCCCGACAGGCTCCGGAGTTCGGCGAGTTCCTGCTGGTGGACATGGGCGGGGCCACCACGGACGTCTACTCGTGCTGTCGCGACCAGCGCGGGGCCGAGCGGGTGGTCTATCGTGGGCTGCCCGAGCCGTGGATCAAGAGGACCGTCGAGGGCGATCTCGGCATGCGGGTCTCGGCGGCCTCGGCCGCCCGGGCCGCCGAGCCGGATCTGCAGCCTGAAGAGGCCGAGGTCCTGGCCGCGTACGTCGCGCAGCTCACGCAGAACCCCGGACTGCTGGCCTCCACTCCCGTCCAGCAGGAGTGCGACCGCTGGCTGGCCGGAGCCTGCCTCAAGCAGGCCCTGCTTCGCCACGCCGGAACCCATCGTCGGGTCTTCACCGCCGCCGGAGAGACCTTCGTGCAGACCGGAAAGGACCTGCGCTCGGTGTCCCGGGTGATCGGCTCGGGGGGGTACCTCTCGCAGGACGCGGGCTTCGAACCCGGGCGGGCCCTCCGTGGAGTGGCCGGCGACCAGGCCGAGACCCTGCCCCTGGTCCCGCAGAGCTTCGACTATCTGCGCGATGAAGGTTATCTTCTGCCCCTCTTGGGGAATCTTGTCTGCGACTACGAAGAACCCGCGGTCCGCACCGCGCTGTCCTGCCTGGTCGCCACCTCTACCACCGCCTAGGAGTCATCATGCCTGCCGAAACCGAGCCTCAACTGCCCGTCGAGAAGTTCCTGACGGAGCGCGAAGAGGTCCTCAGGACCTGGAGCACCGGAGCCGAGGTCGATCTGGAGGAGGGCATCTCCTACCAGCTCTCGATCCCCTCCTCGCGTCGCTTCACGCGGGTCCTGGCGGAGGCCGACCGCGAGCAGCGCGTCCTGGTCCAGCCCCGCGCCGGAGTGGCCCTGGTGGACGAGCATATCGCCTTGTTGCGGCACCTGCAGGGTGAGGCCGACGTGCTGCCCACCACCATCGACGCCTACACCCGCCAGAACCAGTACGCCGAGGCCCAGAAGGGAATCGACCGCTCGCTTCAGGCCGGCCGCTCGGTGTTGAACGGTTTCCCCGCCGTGAACCACGGACTGCGCGAATGCCGCCGGGTGGTGGAGGCGGTGAACCGGCCCGTGCAGGTGCGCCACGGCACCCCGGATGCGCGCCTCCTGGCGGAGATCACCCTGGCGGCGGGCTTCACCTCCTTCGAAGGGGGAGGCATCTCCTACAACATCCCCTACGCCAAGAAGGTCCCCCTGGAGCGGTCGATTCGGGACTGGCAGTACGTCGACCGCCTGGTCGGCCTGTACGAGGAGCGCGGGGTGCGGATCAACCGCGAGCCTTTCGGCCCCCTGACGGGTTCGCTGGTCCCGCCCTTCATCTCCCACACCGTCGGCATCCTGGAGGGCCTGCTGGCCCTCGAGCAGGGGGTGCGCTGCCTGACGCTGGGCTATGGCCAGTTGGGCAACCTGGTCCAGGACGTGGCGGCCATCCAGTCGCTGCGGGAGCTGGCCGAAGAGTTCTTCCGGCTGCGGGGCTTCGAGGACTTCCAGTTGACCACCGTCTTCCACCAGTGGATGGGCGGCTTCCCCGAGGACGAGCCCAAGGCCTTCGCGGTCATCTCGTGGGGAGGCGCGGTCTCGGCGCTCTCCCGGGCCACCAAGGTCATCGTCAAGACCCCGCACGAGGCCTCCGGCATCCCCACCGCCGAGGCCAACCTGCAGGGGATCAAGGCCACCCGCCAGATCGTCAGCATGCTGGCCGATCAGGTCTTCGCCGACGAGAGCCGCCTGGCCGCCGAGGTGGACCTGATCAAGCGGGAGGTCCGACATCTGGTGAAGGCCGTCCTGGACCTGGGGCAGGGTTCGGTGGCCGAGGGCGCCGTGCGGGCCTTCCAGGCAGGGGTCCTGGACGTGCCCTTCGCCCCCTCGATCCACAACGCCGGCAAGCTGATGCCGATCCGGGACAACCAGGGGGCCATCCGGGTCCTGGACCCCGCTCGGGTCCCCCTGCCCGCGGACGTGGCCGACTTCCACCGCGAGCGCATCCAGGAACGGGCCCGCTTTGAAGGGCGCAAGCCCTCCTATCACATGTTGATCGACGACATCTATGCCGTCAGCAAGGGCCGCCTGGTCGGCAGACCGCGGTAGCAAGGAGTGACGTGATGCGAGTTGTGGATGTGTGTTTCGCCCGGGGGACGACGGGCTTCTTCTTCGATGACCAGGCGGCCATCAAGAAGGGAGCGACCCGCGACGGGTTCGTGTACCGGGGGGAACCCTCGACCAGCGGATTCCAGAAGATCCGCCAGGCCGGCGAGTGCGTCTCGATCATGCTGGTCCTGGAGGACGGCCAGGTGGCCCTGGGAGACTGCGCAGCCGTCCAGTATTCCGGCGCCGGAGGCCGCGACCCCCTCTTCCTGGCCGAGACCTACCTGCCGTTCCTGCAGCAGGAGATCGCCCCGCGCCTGAAGGGGCGCACATTGGACTCCTTCCGCGAGGCCGCCACCGAGTTCGACCAGTTGCAGATCGAGGGCCGGCCTCTGCACACGGCGATCCGCTATGGTTTGTCCCAGGCCCTGCTGGATGGCGTGGCCCGCTCTTCAGGGAGGCTGATGGCCGAGGTGGTGGCCGAGGAATACGGCCTGCCCCTGCATGCCCGCCGGGTGCCGATCTTCGCCCAGTCGGGTGACGACCGCTACCTCAACGTCGACAAGATGATCCTCAAGGGCGTCGACGTGCTGCCCCACGCCCTGATCAACGCCGTGGACGGCAAGTTGGGTCGCCATGGCCAGGACCTGCTGGAGTACGTGGGCTGGTTGGCCCGGCGCATCCAGGACCTGCGCCCCGAGCCCACCTACCAGCCCGACCTGCACATCGACGTGTATGGCACCATCGGCCTGATCTTCGACCACGACCCTGCTCGGATCGCCGACTATCTGGGGTCGCTGGAGAAGGCGGCCGGTCCATTCCGGCTCTACCTGGAAGGTCCGGTCGACATGGGCGAGCGCGAGCGGCAGATGGAGGCCCTGGGCCAGATCCGTCACTGCCTGGACCAGCGAGGCTGCGCGGTCCGGATCGTCGCCGACGAGTGGTGCAACACCCATCAGGACGTGGTCGACTTCACCGATCGGAAGTGCTGCCACATGGTGCAGATCAAGACCCCGGATCTGGGCAGCCTGCACAACACCGTCCAGAGCGTCCTGTACTGTCGCGCTCATGGCATGGAGGCCTACCAGGGAGGGACCTGCAACGAGACCGACGTCTCGGCCCGAGCCTGCGTGCACGTGGCCCTGGCCGCCGGGGCCGAGCGGATGCTGGCCAAGCCGGGCATGGGCTTCGACGAGGGCTACATGATGGTCAACAACGAGATGGAACGGACCCTGGCGCTGCTGCGCCGGCGGTCCCTCGACTAGAAAGGCTTTGGATATGGCACGAGAGTACAAGATCCTGTCGCCGACGGCGATCCTGGGCTACGGGTTCCCCGAGTCCTCCTTCCTGAAGGGTCTGGAGGCAGGTCCCGACCTGATCGCCGTGGACGCCGGCTCGACGGACCCGGGGCCCTACTACCTGGGCTCGGGCAAGCCCTTCACCGACCGGGTGGGGGTCAAGTCCGACCTGCGCGCGATGCTGACCCACGGAGTGCGTCGGGGCATCCCGGTGGTCATCGGCACGGCCGGCGGCTCGGGCGCGCGCCCCCACCTCGAGTGGTGCCGTGCCCTGGTCGAGGAGATCGCCCGGGAGGAGAACCTGAGCTTCCGCCTGGGCCTGGCCTATGCCGACGTCGACCCCGAGGTGGTCGTGGCCGGTCTGCGCTCGGGGAAGGTCCAGGCCTTGGATGGCCTGGAGGACCCCACCGACGAGCAGGTCCGCTCCTGCCCGCACATCGTGGCCCAGATGGGCAACGAGCCCCTGCAGGCCCTGGCCCGGGAGGGTGCGCAGGTGATCCTGGCCGGCCGCTGCTACGACCCGGCGTGTTTCGCGGCCTTGCCGATCATGGCAGGCTACGACGCGGCCCTGGCCACCCATCTGGGCAAGATCCTCGAGTGCGCCGCCATCGCCGCCACGCCCGGCTCGGGCTCGGACTCGGTGCTGGGGATCCTGCGCGAGGACTCGTTCGAACTGCGGGCCCTGAGCCCCGAGAGGCGCTTCACCCCCCAGTCGACGGCCGCCCACACCCTGTACGAGAAGAGCGACCCCAGCCACCTGCCGGGGCCGGGCGGCAGCCTGGACCTGACCGACGTCACCTTCACGGATCTGGGCGAGGGTCGGGTGGAGGTGCGCGGGACCCGGTTCGTGCCCACCCCCCGCTACGCGATCAAGCTGGAAGCGGCCCGACCGGTGGGCTTCCGGACGCTCTCGATTGCCGGGATCCGAGACCCGATCCTGATCGGCTCCATCCAGAAGGTGGCCGGGCAGGTCAAGGCCCGGGTGGACGAGCTGCTCAGCCGCGAGGCCGTGCAGGGCCAGGTCTTCTTCCACATGTATGGCCTCAACGGCGTCATGGGCGACCTGGAACGCTCGGATTCCGGGACGGCTCACGAGCTGGGTCTGGTGATGGAGGTCCTGGCTCCCACGCAGGAACAGGCCGACACGATCTGCTCCTTGACCCGCTCGACCTTCCTGCACTACGGCTATGAGGGGCGGATCGCCACGGCCGGGAACCTGGCCTTCCCGTTCTCGCCTTCCGACGTGCCGATGGGGCCGGCCTACGAGTTCTGCCTGTACCACCTGATGGAGGTGGCCGATCCCGAGGCCTTCTTCAAGCGGGAGATCGTGACCGTCGACGGCGCCCGGGTCACCCCCGGGAAGGAGGTGAGGTCGTGAAGAACCTGCGCGAGGTGGCCCAGGTCATCCGGAGCAAGAACTCCAGCCCCATGAAGCTGACCCTGGACATCATCTTCAAGGATTCGGAGGTCTTCGAAGAGGTCCGTCGTCGCGACCTCTTGACCCCCGAGGTGGTGGCCGGAGCCTATCGGATCTCCCCGGAGGAGATCGAGAAGGTCCTGTATTTCGAGCCGGCGCGGGCCGTCAAGATCGGGATGCGGCGCCGGGTCCGCTCGGGCTCGCCGGGCGACTCCGACGTCTACGGAGCCCAGCAGCACGCCCCCCTGCTGACGCTGGAACTGGATCTGTAGCCCCGTGGCCCACATCCAGCATTCCCGCAGGGACCAGTTGCTGCGCTCGATCTACTACGCGCCGCGGGGACGGCTGCGCCTGTACGCCCTGGCGGCCGAGCTCTCGCAGCGCTACCTGTTGCCCACCGACCACCTGGTGGGCGTGATCGGGGGCGAAGGAGCCGGCAAGTCGACCCTGATCAAGGGGCTCTTCCCGGGCCTGGAGCTGACCAACGACGACGACGGGATCAACAAGCCCACCTCGCCCTTGTTCAGCTTCGACCCCACCGAGCAGTTCTCGGGGCATACCTTCCACCTGGATGCCCGCTACGAGATGGCCTTCCATCAGGTGCACGAGATCGTCGAGGCCATCCGCGAGGCCCTGCATGCCCAGCGGCGCGTGGTGGTCGAGCACTTCGATCTGGTGTATCGGCAACTTGGCTTCAATGCCCAGATCCTCTTCGCCATCGGCGAGGAGGTCCGCGTCTACCGGCCGACCATCTTCGGGCCCTCGCCCCTGAACGTGCGCCGGGTGGCCGTCGAGAACCTCAAGTTCCGCCTGATGGCCCACTCTGCCGAGGACCTGGTGGGTCGGATCCTGCGCGACGACTACGGCTTCTCGCCCGACCAGTTGCACTCCGAGGTGCACCACGGCTTCGTGATCGGCTTCGACCGGCCGCCGGAGATCGACCTGGCCGAGGTCGAGCGCAAGGTCCTGGACCTGATCCAGCAGGACATCGAGATCGCGCCGGGCGAGGGGGACCACGTGCTGTTCTCGGGCCAGCCCTTCTACTGCACCGGCAAGCGCTGCCACGTCAAGCGCACGGGTCAGATCGAACGCTTCCGCCTGCTGAAGGAATACAAGTTCGATCCCATGACGCGACGCTACCTGATGGTCGGGATCGTCGGCGACGAAGAGGAGCCCATCGAGTTCTTCGACGAGTTGCCGCCAGCCCAGACCGAGTTCCCGGAAGAGGAGGTCGACCCCAGCCGCATCGTCGAGGTCGGGCTCTTCAAAGGAAAGGTGTATTGAGCATGAGGACCATCCATTCCGACGCCATCGTCTCGGCGGTGGCCGAGATCTGCCAGGAGGCGGCCTTCCGCCTGCCCGCCGATGTCCGCAGGGCCCTGGAAGAGGCCCGGGGCACCGAGAAGTCGCCGCTGGGACTGTCGATCCTGGGGCAGATCACCGAGAACGCCGACCTGGCCGAGCGCGAGCGCGTGCCCATGTGCCAGGACACCGGCGTGGCCGTGTACTTCGTCGAGCTGGGCAACCAGGTCCACATCGAGGGCCTGGGGCTGGCCGAGGCCCTGGCCGAGGGCACGCGCCAGGGCTACACCGAGGGTTATCTGCGGATGTCGATCGTCAAGGACCCCCTCTTCGAGCGGGTGAATTCCAAGACCAACGGCCCGCCCGTGGTCCACGTCGAGCTGGTCCCCGGGGATCGCCTGCGGATCACCCTGGCTCCCAAGGGCGGGGGGTCGGAGAACATGAGCGCCATGGCCATGCTCAAGCCCCTGGTGGGGAAGGAGGGCGTGGCGGAGTTCGTGGTCGAGACGGTGCGTCGGGCGGGGGGGAACGCCTGTCCCCCGATCATCGTGGGCCTGGGCCTGGGCGGCAACTTCGAGCGGGCGCCCTACCTGGCCAAGAAGGCCCTGCTGCGCAAGCTGGGCTCGGTCCATCCCGATCCCCGCTACGCCGACTTCGAGCGCGAGCTTTTGGAGAAGGTGAACGCCACCGGCGTGGGTCCCCAGGGTCTGGGTGGACGAACCACCGCCCTGGCCGTCCACATCGAGGCTGCCCCCTGCCACATCGCGTCCCTGCCCGTGGCGGTCAACCTGAACTGCCATGCCGCGCGCCACGCGTCCGTCGAATTGTGAGGACCAAGATGAAGAAGCTCAACCTGCCCCTGCGAGCCGAAGACGTGTCGGCCCTGCGCGCCGGCGACGAGGTCTGCCTGACCGGCACCCTCTACACCGCCCGTGACGCCGCCCACAAGCGGATCTGCGAGCTGCTGGCCGCGGGTTCGCCCCTGCCCTTCGAGCTGGAGGGGGCGACCCTGTACTTCGTCGGGCCCACGCCCGCCCAGCCGGGACGGCCCGTGGGCAGCGCCGGTCCCACCACCTCCACGCGGATGGACGCCTTCTCGCCCACCCTGATCGCGCACGGCCTGCGCGGCATGGTCGGCAAGGGAGACCGGAGTCCCGCCGTGGTGGAGGCCATGAAGGCCCACGGTTGCGTCTACTTCGCCGCCACCGGCGGAGCTGGGGCCCTGATCGCCCGCTGCATCAAGTCCTCGGAGGTGGTGGCCTGGGAGGACCTGGGCACCGAGGCCGTCCGCCGGATGGAGGTGGAGGACTTCCCCGTCGTGGTGGCCATCGACTGTGAGGGCAACAACCTCTACCACACCGGTCCGGCCGCCTGGGCCAGGGGGTAGGGGAGGGGCTGGGGGGGGATGAAGCGCTTCCTGCGCACCCTGCGGGAGCGGTCCTACGCGTTTGTTGACCAGGCCCGGAGCATCGAGATCGGGCGGGCTCGGTCAACCCATTCCCAGAGCCACCCGGAGGCCCCGCTCGACCGCCTGGAGGGTGGAGTCGGGAAGGGTGCCGAGAGGCTCGAGGAGCTTTCCCCGGTCGACGGTCGTGACCTGGTGGCACAGGGCGTAGGAGGTCACCGGCAAGCCGGCTTCGCCTGCAAGGATTTCGACCACCGTCGGATACCGGCGGCCCTGCCGCGGCGAAGTCGACAGCGGCACGACGATGACGGATCGCCACGATTGGACCTGGTTGAACCCATCGTGCGAAACCAGGATGACCGGGCGCCGCCCCCGCTGCTCGGAGCCTGACCTCGGCTCGAGCAGGGCCCGGAAGATGTCTCCCTTCTTCATTCGCCGTAGGGCGCGAGCCCAGCCAGGCATTCCAGGCCGGCGGCCTCCAGCTCCTCGTCCAGGTCTTCGGGTGTGCCGGCCGCCATGGTGGCATACTCCACCACGGCGTCATGCACGGCCTGGCGCTCCCTGTCCCCGAGGTAGCGTTCCAAGGCCTGGCGGACCAGTCGGGTGGCCGGTGTCTTCGATCGTTGCGCCTCAGACCGGAGACGCTGATACAGGCTCTCTGGGAGGGGAAGGTGGAAGTTCTTCTTGGCGGGCTCCATGGGTCGATTCTATGCCATGCGATCTTGCCATGACAAGCTGCTTCCGCAGGGCCCGAATCCGCCCCAAGCCTCCCTCCGCCGCGACCCAAGGAGGCTCTCCATGAGACCCGATGGCTCTCAGACCCCCTGACCACGCCCACAGTCTGTCCCGGACGCACCTCCCAGGTCACCTGCGCGTGCGCGACGGAATGCCGACGGGGACACGATGAGTTCGGCAATTGACGTCGAAGGAACCGCCCATGCGCATCTCGATCGATCTCCCTGACGATCTGCTGCAACAGATGGATCGGCTGGAGAGGGACCGCGCCCGGTTCCTGCTGCTGGCAGTCCGCAACGAGTTGCGTCGACGCCTGGCCCTGGAATTGCAGAAGAGCGTGGACCATCCTCATCCGGAGAGCCGGGAGTTGGCTGGGCTTGGCCTGGCGGACTGGGGCGATCCCGACTCCGGGGACGATCTCCTGGACCCCGAGGCTGCAATTCCCGTGGAGTGGTTGCCGGACCTCGGATGGAGAAGACGCACCGCATGAGGTTGCTCCGCGGCACGGTGGTGCTCGTGGACCTCGACCCGACCGTAGGACACGAGCAGAAGGGGCGTCGGCCTTGCGTCGTCGTCAGCAGTCCCCATCTCTCGGAGGACCAGCGCTACCCTCTGGTTTCGGTGGTCCCCGTGACCCGGACGGGCGGTGAGGGTCTGCTCTACCCGCCGCTCGAGCCCCAGGGCAGCGGCCTGCGGGAGCGGTCCTACGCGCTTGTTGACCAGGTCCGGAGCGTCGACAAGTCTCGGGTTCGCGTTTTCTATGGGCAGGTGTCGACAGAGGAACTGCGGGCCATCGACCTCGCACTGTCTGCGCTCTTCTGGTTCGAGCCCGGCGCCTGAAGGCTCCGGCGGGAGGCGTGCATCCCCAGGCGATCCACGCCGCACGCCGCCCCGCAGTCGGAGAGCCCCGTCAGGAGGCCTGCCGTGTGGCCTGCTCCAGGAGGTCTGCGACTCCCAGGTCGGCTGCCCATCGGCTCATGTACTCCTTGTCCAGGCCCTCGGCTTGGAGCTTGAGGATTCCCAGGACGTCAAGCCACTGCCGTTCGGAGACCTGGCCGCCCAGGCGATACCAGGTCAGCTTGCGCAGGACGGTGTCCTCCGGACTCTTGACGAACACGTCACGAGGCGGCTCTTGGACCAGGCGGGCAGGTTTGCTGCGCCCGAATTCCTCCAGGTCGAATGGCCCTTCTCCCAACACGAAGATGTCCACCTTGAATCCACTCTCGAAATGGACCAGGTTGAAGCTCGAATGGCGCCAGATGGCTTCGCGGATCATCCCGCCGTCGACGTAGAAGGTGTCCGCCAGCCGGCCAACCAGTGCGGTCACATGTTTCGCGCGCAGGTCGGCGACCAGGTCCACGCCCCGCGTCTGGCGGGGAACCCCGTGGATCGAACTGGCAAAGGCGCCCCCGAGGTGGTAGCGCACACCGATTTCTTCGAGTGCGTCGATCACGGCCAGAGTGACCTTGAGAGCTTCGGATATCACGGATTCCCGTAGACCTTGAGGGCCAGCTCTTCGCCAAGCATGAGCCGGGCCAGGCGACGCTGCAGCGCCAGTTCGGAAGCCTCCGGATGACGCTGGCGCAGACCGGCCAGGGCCAGTTCGCGGCTGCATTCCCAGCCGTCGGCCACCATCTGTACCTTCCGCCAGGGCGGCAGCCGACGCAGGATGTCCAGTTGGACCCGTTCGGCTTCCGGCGAAGTGTCCTCGGACAGCGGATGACCCATGAAGGGGGGGATTCGACTCGCCGGGGTGACTCCCCCCCGGTTGGCAGCGGTTGGGGTGGCCGCTGACCGCGCCTCCTGCTCTTGGATGAGGCCATCGGCTCCCTGGATGGCAAGGTGCAGGAGAAGGTGCGCCCAAGCCCCGAGCGGGAATCCGCGGCACCGACAGGAACACAGGACCGGGCTTCGGCGTCCATGAGGGCGAATGTGCGACGTGTGCCAGCGCCCGGTCTTCTGGGGAGCAGGCGCGTCAGGGAGGTGTCCGGGTGAGAAACAGACCCCTATTCCTGGGGATCCTGCTGGGCTGGATCCTGCTGGTGCCTGCCCTGGCGGCGGCTCCACCTCTGAAGATCGCCAGTTGTGAGGTCCTGCGCCCGGCGCCCGGGCTGGAGCCGCAAGGCCTGCTGGTGACCCTGGAGTCGACCCAGGCGGCTCCCGAACCGACCGCCCAGGAGCAGGAACCCGCCGAGTTCCGCGGGGATGGCCGGGTGCTGTCGGCAACCCGCCGCAGCGTCATCCTGGCCGGAAGAGTCCAGATCTCGGAGTACCTGGTGCAGCCCCTCCGCACCGGGTCCCAGGAGGTGGAGGTCCGCCTGCGGGGCCGGCGGGCCCGGGTTCAGGTGGACTTCCAGACGGAGGGCGAGGCCCTGTTGCCGGGACGCTTCGACGGCGAGACGCTCCTGAAGCCAGAGGAGGAGCTGCCCGTCTTCAGTTGGTATCTGCAGGACCTGCAGGTGAAGCAGGACGGCCGGTTGCTGCCGCTTCGGGATGGCAAGGTCGGCCCGGCCTGGCACCCGGGCGTCAACGTCCTGGAGGTCAGCGGAGTGGGGCCCTCCGGAGAGATGCGCTGCCGGGAGTATCGGCTGAACCTGGTGGACCCCTCCAGCGTGCCCCTGGGCAGCGAGATGCTCCTGCCCTTCGGGCAGCTCGAGGGCCGGAGCGGCCCTCTGTACGACCTGCGCTGCGAGGGCGAGGGCCTGAAGGTGGAAGGCTGGACCAAGGGTCTGGTCCACCTGGTCCACAAGCCCGACTGGGTCGAGGCCGAGGAGCGCTACGTCGCCCGCGTGCGCGCCGTCAAGCCCGGCTCGGGGCGCCTGGTCTACCTCATCCAGCCCCACTTCCTGCTGGACTGGGAGGTCTGGCGCGAGGTGCCGGTTCAGGTCCAGGCCACCCCGGATCGCTGAGAAGCCCGCATTTTCGGGGTTTGAAACCCTCTGCACCGGGACTGTGGAAAAGATGTGCATCGCGAAGTCGGTTTTTCCACAGAACCCGGTCGGCCGTCCACAGCAATTCACAGGACATCCACAGGGATTGCCGGGCCGGGTCAGGGAAGAGCCCTCGCAACTGCCAGCGACCCGGAGGTTCCCCCGTGGAAGACCCGTTGACCGACATGCCCGCCCTGAATCACGGCTTTCTCCTGGCGGTGCCCGCAAGCCTGGAGGAGGTCCACCATCGCCTGGCCGACTCCCTTTCCGGCCCCGCAACCGCTCGTCCCAAGGCGCGAACCCGGACGGTGGCCTGCGGCTTCCCGGAACGGCGCCTGCGAGTGACCGTCCGCATGGACCGGGTGCGCGAGACCGGTTGATCGGTCTGTCGGGGGGCACTTCGCACCCTGGCCTTCTGCGCGGTGGAGACACCTTGAGTTCCCGGCGCAGTCTTTGAAAGGCTGAGTTGTCCCCTGTCCGTCCCCCTCGGCTCCCCAGGAAATTCACAGGCAAACCCCCGGAAAGTCACAGGTCCTCCACAAGGAAACCACAGGAATCCGGGGGAACCGGGTCTGCAGGTCGCACGTCGAGGCACGATCGGCCGGCAGGGTCTCGCCTGCCAACTCCCCTTCTCGTCATGGTCTTGATGGAGGTCTGTTCCCGCGTGAAGCACCGTTCCGAATTCCCTGAACTCCTGGCGCTCCAACCCGACGAGCCCGAAGACCGGGTCGTCGTGGCCTCGTTGTGGCAGGCCCTCCGCCCCTTGACCCGGACGGCTCCGTCCCTGACGGTCCGCCTGCGCTCTGCCCGGGGGGTGGAGGCCATGAGCCTGCGCCTGCGCCGAAACGCCCATTGCTACCTGCGGATGCTGCAGGACTGAGACCGGACCCCTGGAGGATCGGATGAGCAACCCTTCCGCCGACGTGCGCATCGAAACCGACAGCTTCGGCCCCCTCGAGGTGCCGGCCGAGAGCCTGTGGGGAGCCCAGACCCAGCGCTCGCTGCACCATTTCGAGATCGGCGAGGACCGGATGCCTCCCGAACTGATCCGGGCCTTCGCCCAGCTCAAGAAGGCTGCGGCCGAGGTCAACCGCGACCTGGGGAAGCTGCCTGAGGACCTGGCTGGAGCCATCGTCCAGGCTGCCGACGAGATCCTCTCGGGGGGTCTGGCCGACCAGTTTCCCCTGCGCATCTGGCAGACCGGCAGCGGCACCCAGACCAACATGAACCTCAACGAGGTCCTGGCCAACCGGGCCATCCAGCTCCTGGGCGGACAGGTGGGCTCGAAGTCTCCGGTTCATCCCAACGACCATGTGAACATGTCCCAGTCCTCCAACGACACCTTCCCGACGGCCATGCACCTGGCCGTGGCCGAGGGCCTGGTCCATCGCCTGATGCCGACCCTGACCGAGCTGCGTCAGACCCTGGCCGCGCGGGCCGAGGAGTACTCGGACGTGGTCAAGATCGGCCGGACCCATCTTCAGGATGCCGTCCCCATGACGCTGGGGCAGGAGTTCAGCGCCTTCGTCGACCAGGTGGACCAGGATCTGGAGCGCCTGCAGGCCACGCTGCCCCGGATCTACGAACTGGCCCTGGGCGGCACGGCCGTGGGCACCGGTCTGAACACCCATCCCCGGTTCGCGGTCCGCGCCGCCGCTCGGCTGGCTGAATTGACAGGTCTGCCGTTCGTCTCGGCGCCCAACAAGTTCCAGGCCCTGGCCAGCCACGACCCCCTGGTCTTCGTCAGCGGAGCCCTCAAGACGCTGGCCTGCTCGTTGATGAAGCTGGCCAACGATGTCCGCTGGCTGGGCTCGGGGCCCCGGGCAGGCCTCTTCGAGTTGCTGCTGCCCGAGAACGAGCCCGGCTCGTCGATCATGCCCGGGAAGGTCAATCCCACCCAGTGCGAGGCCTTGACCATGGTGTGCTGCCAGGTGATCGGCAACGACGTGGCCGTCACCGTCGGGGGAAGCCAGGGCAACTTCCAGCTCAACGTGTTCAAGCCGCTGATCGTACACAACGTGCTGCACTCGATCCGCCTCCTGACCGACTCCTGCCGCTCCTTCCGAGAGCACTGCCTGGAGGGCCTCCAGCCCAACCTTCCCCGGATCGAGGCGTATGTCCGGGACTCCTTGATGACCGTCACGGCCCTGAACCCCCACATCGGCTATGATCGGGCTGCCCAGGCTGCCAAGAAGGCCCATCACGAAGGGACCACCTTGAAGCAGGCCGTGCTGGCGCTGAACCTTCTGTCCGAGGAGGACTTCGACCGGATCGTGGACCCCCGTCAGATGCTGGGGCCTCGCTGAAGCCTGTCGTTCTCCAATGGCCCTGCCCCGCGGCGGGAATACGCGTCCAGGGGGCGAAAGCCTGTCGTGCCGGCTCTGCCTGGCACGGTTCCGGGCCCGAGGTGAAGGAGGACAATCGTGAAGGCTCTGCACGGTCTCCTGATCGTGGCGGTGGTGGCCCTCGTAGGGGGGCTGCTCTATCTCGGATCCTCCCGCTCACGCCCCAAGGAGGGCTTCTTCTCGGGAGTCGTCGAGACCACTCTCTGGGATCTGGCCTTCGAGGTGGCCGGCCGGATCGACTCCTTCGCCGTGGACGAGGGACACCTCGTCGCTGCAGGGGCGCCCCTGGCCGGTCTGCGCGAGGCCGATTTCCAGACGGCGCTGGAGGCGGCCCGAGCCCGGGAGGGTGTGGCGGCAGCCCAACTGGCGGCCCTGGAAGCCGGCAGTCGGCCCGAAGAGATCCGCTCGGCGCAGGCCCGCCTGGACCGCGCCCTGGCGGAGCTTGAGCGCCTGAGCAACGGGGCGACCTCGGAAGAGCTCGACCAGGCACGGGCCCAGAGCGAAGCGGCCAGAGAGACCTGGAAGGTGCGTCAGCAGGGATTCCGCACGGAGGACATCCAGTCTGCCCAGGCGGCGGTCGAGGCGGCGCGCTCGGCTCTGGAGCAGGCTCGGGCCGATGCCCGACGCTATCAGGATCTGGCCCGCGAAGGGGCCGTTCCCCGGCGCACCCGGGAAGAGTTCGACAACCGCCTGGCCCAGGCCCAGGGGCACTTCGATTCGGCCGTGGCGGCCTCACAGAAGCTCTCCAGGGGCTACCTTCCCGAGGAGGTGGAGGCGGCCCACCAGGAATACCTGGCTCGGGACGCCCGCTATCGGGAGCTGGCCCGGGGGACCCGCCAGGAGATGGTGCGCGCCGCCCAGGCCGAGGTCGCGGCGGCCCGAAGCCAGTTGGAGCTGGTGCAACAGGGGCCCCGCGCCGAGGACATCCAGGCCGCCCGCCGCCGCCTCCGGGAGGCTCGCTCGGCCGTCGAGCAGGCCGAGCTGAACCTCGGCAAGACCCGACTGGCGGCGCCCGCCGAAGGGCTGGTCCTGACCCGGAACTTCGAGGTGGGCGAGATGGTCCAGCCCGGGCAACCCGTCCTGACCCTGGCGGACCTGAAGAAGCCCTGGGTCGAGGTCTTTGTTCCCGAGCCCGAGATCGGGCAGGTGCACGTGGGGGATGCCTTCGACGTCACGGTGGATTCCGCGCCCGGTGAGGTCTTCTCGGGTCGGGTCAGCCGGATCTACGAGAAGGCGGAATACACCCCCAAGACCATCCAGACCCAGACCCAGAGGGTCAACCTGGTCTACCGGGTCAAGATCACCGTCCAGAACGAGAAGGGGATCCTGAAGCCCGGGATGCCCGCCGATGCCGTGCGTCGATCTACCGGCTCGGAGGCTCCGGCCGATGGCCGATGAGGCCGTTCGGGTCCGCGGCCTGCGCAAGCGCTACGCCGCCGGAGTCGAGGCCCTGTGCGGGTTGAACCTGTCGGTGCAGACCGGCCAGGTCTACGGCGTGGTGGGTCCCGACGGGGCCGGCAAGACGACCTTGATGAAGGTGCTGGCGGGCGTGCTCTCCTTCCAGGCCGAGGAGGCCCAGGTCCTGGGGCGCCCCGTGCCCGACGGCCTGGCCCAGGTGCGTCACCATATCGGCTACCTTCCGCAGCGCTTCAGCCTGTACGGCGACCTGACCGTGGAAGAAAACCTGGACTTCTATGCCGCCCTCTATCCTCCCGATCCCGAAGGAGGGCGCACCCGGCAGGAGCTGCTGGAGATGATCGGCCTGGATCCCTTCCGGGACCGCATGGCCGCGGACCTCTCGGGGGGGATGAAGCAGAAGCTGGCCCTGCTGTGCAACCTGGTCCACCGTCCCCGCCTGCTGCTGATGGACGAACCCACCGTGGGCGTCGACCCGGTCTCGCGTCGGGAGTTCTGGACCCTGGTCTTCGAACTGCAACGGGGAGGGCTGACCGTGCTGGCTTCGACGCCCTACATGGATGAAGCCGAGCAGTTCGACCGGGTGGCCCTGTTGAGCGAGGGGAGCCTGGTCCGGGAAGGGACGCCGGCGGAGATCCGGGCCTCGGTGCCGGGGGTGGTCCTGGAACTGGTCTGCCAGCGGCCCTTCCAGGCGGCCCGTTGCCTGGAAGGGGCCCCGGGCATCCAGGATGTCCAGCTCTTCGGAGACCGTCTGCACCTCTTCGCCGCCCAGGACGCGCCGGCTCTGCGCCAGGCCCTGGATCAGCGCCTGGGCCAGGCAGGCCTTCAGGTCCAGCGCCTGCGGGTCGTGCCTTTCTCGATCGAGGACGTCTTCCTGAGGTTGACGACGTGAGCGACCTGGTGGTGGACGTGCGCGACCTGACCCGCCGTTTCGGCAGTTTCGTCGCCGTGGACCGCGTCAGCTTCCAGATCCCGAGGGGGGCCATCTTCGGCTTTCTGGGACCCAACGGGGCCGGCAAGTCGACCACCATCCGGATGCTGCTGGGGATCCTGCCGGTCTCGGAGGGCGAAGGGCAGGTCCTGGGCTTCGACATCCGCACCTCTTCGGAGGAGATTCGCGCCCGGGTCGGCTACATGTCCCAGCGCTTCAGCCTGTATGAGGACCTGACCGTGCTGGAGAACCTGCACTTCTTCGGCGGGGTCTTCGGTCTTTCCGGGGCCCGTCTGGACCAGAAGGTCCGCGAGCTGGTGGAGATGACCCGCCTGGAGGGTTTCGAGCAGCAACTGGCCCAGGGGCTTCCCGGAGGGATCCGCCAGAGACTGGCCTTGGCCACCAGCCTGCTGCATGATCCCGAGATCGTGTTCCTGGATGAGCCCACAGGGGCGGTGGACCCGGCCCTGCGCCGCTACTTCTGGGAGCGGATCGCCGAGTTGTCGGCCGCGGGGCGCACAGTCATGGTCACCAGCCACTACATGGATGAGGTCGAGCGCTGCCACGACATCTGCTTCATCCACCACGGCCGGCTCATGGCCCAGGGGTCTCCGGGAGACCTCAAGAGCCGTCATCTTCCCGGGGAGATGTGGCAGGTGCGGACTTCCGCCCGCGCCGAGGTCGCGGCGCACCTCGCGCGGGTGCCCGGCGTGGCCGGAGCCTTCCCCTCCGGAGAGATGGTGCGCTACCTGCTTGAACCCGGCTTCGACCCGGCCGGCCCCGCGACGGCGCTGCGGGCCTCGGGCCTGACCTGTTCGGCCCCGGAACCCGCCGAACCGACCTTGGAGGACGTCTTCGTGGCCTTGTCCAGGAAGCGAGGGACGCCATGATTCCGCATCGCCTGCTGGCCATCATCCGCAAGGAGTTCGTGCAGATGCGCCGGGACCGGCTGACCCTGGCGATGATGCTCTTGCTGCCCTTCGTACAACTGGTGGTCTTCGGCCTGGCCATCAACACCGACGTCAAGCACGTCCCGATGGCCGTCCTGGACTACTCGCAGTCTGCCGAGAGCCGACGCCTGATCCAGTCCTTCACGAACTCGGACTATTTCGACGTGGTGGCCTGGCCGCAAGACACCCGGGCCATCTCCCGGTTGATCGATTCGGGAACCCTGAAGGTGGGGCTGGTGATCGACCCGGACTACGCCCGGGACGTGCGCGCGGGGAGGGTGGCCCGGGCCCAGGTCCTGGTGGACGCCTCGGACCCGATCACCGCCTCCTCCACGCTCTCCAACAGCGCCGGAATCGCCAACGTCCTGGGCATCCAACTGTTGGGGCGCTATCTGCGCCCCGGGACCCCCTTCACGCCCCCCCAGATGCCGGTCCAGATCGACGTGCGGGGCTGGTTCAACCCCGACCTCCTGACCGCGAACTATATCGTGCCGGGCCTGATCGGCGTGATCCTGGCCATGACCATGATGATGATCACGTCCATGGCCATCGTGAAGGAGCGCGAGACCGGGACCCTCGAGCAGTTGATCACCACGCCCATCAAGACCTGGGAGTTGATGATCGGCAAGATCGTCCCCTACGTCCTGATGGGCTATACCCAGATGACGATCGCCCTGCTGGTGGGGATCTACGGGTTCCACGTGCCGGTGCGGGGAAGCCTCTTCCTGATGTACGCCCTGACCCTGGTCTACATCGGCTGCTATCTGGGCCTGGGACTGGTGATCTCGACGGTGGCCCGCACCCAGCAGCAGGCCATGCAGATGGCCTTCTTCCTGTTCCTTCCGACCATCCTGCTGTCGGGCTTCATGTTCCCCCGGGCCGGGATGCCGGAGTGGGTGCAGATCCTGACGTTGGTGATCCCTCTGACCTACTATCTGGAGATCATGCGCGGGATCGTCCTGAAGGGGGTCGGCCTGGTGGCCCTGTGGCGCTGGGTCGCTCCGATGACGGCCCTGATGATGGCCATCCTGGGCGTCGCCATGCTGCGCTTCAAGAAGCGGTTGGATTAGGAGCAGTGCCCAGGGCCGAAGCCACAGGGCCCTGAGCGGCCGGGCAGGCGCAGTCTCTCGGGCGAAGTCGGCCCCGGACTCCCCTGGTCCGCCGCTCGCAGAGATGGACCGACTCAACCAGGCGAACTCTCCCGGCAATCGGCCCGGTCGTCGCACGGACCCCAGGCCTGGCGCCTGCCGCCCCTCGGCTGGGCCCTGCTCACCATCCGGCGGATGATACGACTCGTGACACCGCACTCCGCTTTCGGTATGATTCCCCCGTGAGGCGATCCCGTGGGGTATGCACGCGGACTCCTGGGGGCCCGGGCGGAAGCCTCCCCCGAACCTCGTCGAGGGCCCCTGGAACCCCCGCGCGGGGGCATCCCATCGAGTGGCGAGGCGACCGAGGGGTTCCCGGAGGAAGTCGGCAGTTGGAGAAGGTTGCATGAGGGACAGGTCGCGTCTGTTGATCCTGGGGGCCAGCGGGCATGGCCGCGTGGTCGCCGACATCGCCTCGCGGTTGAACCGCTATGAGCAGATTGCCTTCCTGGATGACGACGAGGGCAAGACCAGTGCTCTGGACCATCCGGTCCTGGGAACCGTCGCGACGGTGGATCGCTATCTGGAGGATTTCGACGTGTTCGTGGCCGTGGGCGACAACCAGGTCCGCCAGCGGCTCCAGCTCGGATTGCAGGCCCGCAGTGCCAGCCTGGCAACCCTGGTCCATCCCAGCGCGGTCCTGGGCAGCCAGGTGAGCCTGGGCGCGGGGACCGCGGTCATGGCGGGCGCCGTGATCAACTGCGGGAGCGTCGTCGGGCGCGGCTGCATCATCAACACGTCGGCTTCCCTGGACCACGACAACGTCCTGGAGGACTTCGTGCACATCTCGCCGGGAGCGCACCTGGCCGGGACCGTTCACGTCGGAGAGGGCACCTGGATCGGCATCGGCGCCTGTGTCATCAACAACCTGCGCCTGGCCGGGGGCTGTCGGATCGGCGCCGGGGCCGTCGTGATCTCGGACATCGTCGAGAGGGGAACCTACGTCGGAATTCCTGCCAGAAGGCGCTGACCTGGCCGTCTCGCTCGACATTCCGTCCCGATGCGCAGAGATTGCAGGGAGGGTCGCTTCCTCGGCAGCGACGTCGTCCACGCCGCCCAGAGGAGCGCCGGCTCAGGTCTCGCCGGGAACCCGCATCTTCAGGACCGGGACGCCGGGCGCCAGGGGCTCCCAGGAGGTGTGGCGGAAGAACTCCTGGATGGTCTCGGGACGGGTGTCGCCCCATCCGTCGCCGCGCTCGAAGAGGATGGGGTCGGCGACCACCCGGGTGCCCTCGGCCAGGGCCCGTTGCAGGCGCCGCCGGGCAACAAGGCGCGAGACCGGGTTCTCGGGCTGCAGGAGCACCACGCGTTCACCCAGGGCATAGCGGCCGTATTCGGTGCGCAGGGCCTCGCGGCTGAGAAGGAGCCCATCGGGACCCACCCAGACCAGGGCCTCCCGCACGAAGACCAGGTGGGGATTGCGCTCGGGCCAGCGGTTGGGTTCGATGAACAGGCAGAAGTTGACCAGGGCCAGGGCGGCCACGGCGGTGGCAGCGGCGGGAGCGTGTCGCCCCAGGGCCCTGGCAGAAAGCCCCCAGAAGGCCAGGACCAGGGCCGCCAGGTTCTCGTTGGGGGGGTCCACCACGGCCAGGATGCCGAGATGGAAGAGGGCGAAGAGGGCCAGAGCCTGCTCGGGCGGGGAGGCCTGACGGAAGCCTCGGGCAACCAGGCCCAGACCCAGCGCCGTCAATCCCAGCACCCAGGGGGCCGCGGGACCGGTCCAGCCCGGCAGGCCCAGGACCTCGCCGGAGGGGACACGAGAGCCGCTCAACAACAGCGGCAGGCCCTGGAAGGGACGCAGGAGATCGGACTGGAGGAGGTGGCGGGACTGGAAGTCCCTCGACAGGGTCCCCTCAGGCAGGACTTCGTGCGTCAGGGCCAGACTCGCGCCTGCACCTGGCAGGACCAGCAGGGCGGTCACGGCCAGGAAGAGGACCGCGTGTCGCCTGCCGCCGCGGAGCCCCACCACCGCCGCCAGGGCCGCGGCCAGCGAGACGAAGGTCCCGTGGGCCAGCACGCCCAGACCGGCGGCCACTCCCAGCCAGGCCGTGCGGGCCGCCGTGCCCGGGCGGCGGCTCCATCCCTGCAAGGCCAGCAGGACGCCGACCAGGCACAGGTTCGTGAACCCATACCATTTGGGGTGGGTCGCGTGGAACCAGAACCCCATCGAGACGCCGGCGCCCAGGGTTGCCAGGAGCGCCGAGGGCAGGCTTCCCGTCTGGCGGGCCAGCAGGACGAAGAAGGCCGACAGCGTGCCCGCCGACAGCAAGGCGCTGAGGACCTGGAGGGCGGCCAGAGGTTCGGGGAAGAAACCCTGCACCGCGGCCCACCAGGCCATCGCCGGGAGGGTCGACAGGGGACGATAGGGAGGTATCAGGGGCGCCCAATCCCCCGAGCGCAGTTGCTCTGCCAGGAACAGGGCGTCCCAGTTGAAAAGCGTCCCCGAGGTGCTGAGGAACAGGCCGGCAAAACCCAGACCCAAGGCCGCCGCGGGCCCGGCGAGTCTCATGCAGGACCTCCCGGGGCGGCCGTGCAAGCCCGGTGGCAGGTGCGATCGATCGGAATCCTGGCCCTGTTCTTCTTGTGCGCATGCCTGCCCGGCTCGCGGGATCCCCTTCTGGAACAAACGCTGAGCCGTCTGGAGGAGGTCCGCTCGGTCAACCTCAGGCCCGGCTCGTTGCAGGAGCTCCACTGGCTTCCCTTGCGCGAAGGGGACCTCCTGGCGGGGCGGGATCTGGTGCTCACGGCGGTGGGTTCGCGCCTTGCCCTGAAGATTCCCGGAAGGCCCTCTCCTCTGCAGGTTCGGGGTTATCTGCCCCTCTCCGCTCTCGCGCTGGCTTCGGGCCAGGAGGTTCAGGCTCTTCCAATCCGGGGACACGCCTGGTGGGCGCGTCCGGGGCTGGGAGGGGGGCCGGCGGGGGAGGTCCCCCTGCCATTGGAGTGGGAGTCGTCCCAGGGAGTCTGGGGTTTTGCGGGAAGGCAGGCCGTCCGGCAGGGGGCCAGGGAGTCAGGCGTCGAGGTGACCCTGGTCTTCCCGGACAGCCCCGCCGACCGGATGGGATTGCGTCCCGGCGACGTGGTGGTCGCGGGGGCCCGAGGACGGATCCGGAACCCGGAGGATCTGGCGGCTGACCTCCTGGGACGCCAGGAGGCCACGCTCTACGTGTCCCGCTGGCCCCTCATCTGGAGGGGGACCCTTCAGGCCGCGCCTGGGGCGGGAGCTACCGGTGCTCGAATGCCGGGGGATGGAACTTGATCGGCATGATCGCGTAGCAGTGCACGCCGGGTGGGGTCCATTGCGCCATCGACGCGAAATAGTCCAGGACTTCGCGGATCTGAGGGTCGTAGGGGGCCTTCAGGACCCGGACGTTGAGGATCTTGCCCGACGGGTCCAGCTCGTATTCATACTCCGCCTCGATGCCCCCGGGCCGGGAGGGGTGCTGGTTGATTTGCCACCCCGTGTTCTGGGACATCACCTCGAGGTTCAGAGGCCGGGTCTCGTCGGGGACGGCACCGGCCAGGTTCACGCGGTTCACGTGACAGCCGTTGCAGTCGATGATTCCCGCGCGCAGGATGTCCTCGGTGGAGGCGTTGGCAGACACCATGGCCTGCCCGCCGTCGCCGTCTCCTCCGGTTCCCCCAGGACCATTGCCGCCGGTGCCGGTGCCCCCGTGGATGCCATCAGGATCCCCGAAGGCCGTCCCGCGATCCGGGTCGCCGTCGATCGACTTGCCGCGCAGGACCGAAGAGTTCGGGTTCACCGCCGCGGGGCGTCGGTTCTTGGGAAGGTTCATCCGCAGGGACTTGGGCGCAGGCGCCGGGTCCCCACCCACGCCGGGCCGGGTCCCCTTGTGACCGGGGCGCACCACCGGGATCTTGGGCGGGGGCGGCGGGGGCACCTTCAGCCGCGGCAGGGTCGCCGCCTTCGGCTTGTCCGGCAACTTGATGTCGCTGACCACGTCGACCTTGGCGATGACGCGGACCTTCTCGGGCTTCTCCTGCGAGGTGCCGCTCAGGGCCAGGAGGATCAGCCCGTGCAGCATGACCGACAGGATCAGCGTCGCTTTGATGACGTTCGCGGTGGGCTGTGAAGCTACAAGCATGGCCTTGTCATTATAGCAAACGGTTGGGGGAGGCTGAAGGGTGGCCGGGAGGGGAATCCGATCGAGAGCTCGGCTCCAAGTCCTCCGGAAAAGAGAACAGCCCTCGACGGTCGGGGGGGGGGCACCCGTCGAGGGCTGAGACTGACTTCTCTTGGGAGGCTCGGCTTGTCGCGTCGCCTGAACAGAGAATACCTTCGGAGGGCCGAAGGCAACAGGTAGGATCGTCCCGATCCCGACTGGGAGGATCCTACCAGTTTGAAAGCCGAGGGAACCAGGCCGACCTGGCAGGACTCGGGAAATCGGGCCCTGGTCGGTTTCAGAAGAGGTTGCGGAAGCGCTCGCGGGCCACCCTCCAGCGGCCCGACTCGCGGATCAGCGTGTAGTCGATCTCATGGAACTCGGCGAGACCCTCGGGGCGCTCGGCCTGCCTGTCGCCTGCCCGAGCGGGCCAGACCTGGCCTCCCCAGACCAGATCCGCCCTCTCGCCCTGAACCCTCTGCCGGAGCAGCCGGCCCTGCTTGCGGGGGAAGAGGTTGCCCCGAAACGGCAGCGCACCAGCCTTGGGTTGCAGGAAGCGCCTCTGGATGAACCCTCTTGAGAGGAAGGGCCAGCGCCGCTGCAGCGCCTGCACGTCGCCCGGGTGGGGCCCGGGTCCGGGCTCGAAGAGGAGATACTCGTCCAGGGTCGCCAGCAGCGAGCCCGGCTCGGAGCGCACCCGCACCTCGACGGCCGAGCCGAAGCCCGTCTCGCCTGCAGGCCTCGGCTGCGAGCCGTCGGGCCGGAAGCTGACCCGGACGGGCAGGCCCTCGCTGGGCCGAAGCCCCCCGTAACGCGTCGTCGGGGATAGCCAGAAGATGCTCTTCCGGCCGTCCTGGGCGCGGACCGTCAGGGTCTGGACCCCGTTGCCGGTCCCGACGTTCTCGACGACCCCGTCAAAGACCCGGGGTTGGGCATGCACGGAGGGGAACCCGAGCAGGAGCAGCAGGATCGGCAGGGCGATCCGTTTCAGCGCCCGGCCACCTCGGCGGAGCCCCGCGCCCCTACCCATCGGGGTTGAGCTGCCAGAAACGGAAGTTCAGCAGCGCCGCGAAGCTGGCCCACAGGAAGTAGGGCGCCTGCAGCAGCGCCGCCTGCTGCGAGACCGGCCACAGGGCCGTGAGCATGGCCGCCACCGAACCCAGCAGGGCCGTGGCCAGGATCATCCCGCCGCCGGGCGAGCGCAGGCCGAAGAACGCTGCCGACCAGCACAGGTTCAAGGAGAGCTGCAGCAGGAAGGTGGCCGTGACCGCGGGGATCTCGTCCAGCGTGCGGCCCTGCCAGGCCAAGAAGAACGAGACCGCCATCAGCGTGTAGAGGACCGTCCAGACGGGGCGGAAGACCCAGGCCGGAGGGGCGAAGGCCGGCTTGCGGAGCTGCCGATACCAGTCCGGCAGGGCCGGCAGGGTGATCAGCGCCCCCACGGCGCCCACGCCGTAGCACAGGATCAGGACGACGAAGAACTTCCACAGCTCGTCAGACATCGGGGACTCCTCCTCCCGCCGCCCACCCCGTCGGCCCCAGGCCCCCAAGGACGGCACCTGCAAGTTCGATTCTGACCCCGGCCGGGCACCTCCTCCGTCCTCGCGGAGGAGGGGAGGCGGGGGGAGTGGCAGGACCTGAGGGGCCCGAATCCAAGAGAGTGTCCGTGACCGCACCTTCGCAGGCCCCGACCATTTATCGCCACAAGACCGCCATCCGGCGCGCAGGGCCATCCCTGCCCACGAAGCCAGCCTTCAGGTCCCCCGTTCCGATCCGCGTCGGCGGGTGTATCTGCATGCATGTCTCGTCTGTGGAGCGAACCGTCGCGCCGGGCTTCCCGTGCCCACCTGGCGCTGCCGGGCCTGCGTGGAGTCAGGGAGGCCTGGGAGGATGAACATTCGTCGCCTGGAGGAACCGTGAAACCCTGCATCTTCTGTCATCCCGACCCCTCCCGGGTCCTCTTCGAAGACGATCTGGTCGTGGCCCTGTGGGATGCCTTCGCCGTTTCTCCCGGCCACGCCCTGATCGTGCCCCGACGGCATGTGCCCGACTGGTGGCATGCCACCCCTGACGAGCGCCAGGCTTTGACCGAGGCCACGCTCCAGGTTCGGAGGGTCATCGAGGAACGTCACTCCCCTGAAGGGTACAACCTGGGCGTGAACATCGGTGGCGCCGGAGGGCAGACGGTCTTCCACCTCCACCTCCACGTCATTCCGCGTTACGCAGGGGATGTTCCCCAACCTCGAGGGGGAGTCCGATGGGTCCTGCCGGAGAAGGCAGATTACTTGCGGGGTTCTGAGGCTGCCTTGCCCGAGGTCGTCTCCGAGCCAGCCCAGACCGTCCGAGAGGTCCTGGAGACCTTCCACCGTGTCCAGTCCAGGTATCTCGACTTCGGCGCCTGTGACACCGAGCCCGAGCGCGTCGCGCAGACCTACTTGGCCCAAGCCGTGGGCCTGGACCACGGCCCTCCCCGATTGCCCTGCAGCGTGCATGACTGGGACCTGTACGAAATCGCCGGTGCGGATCTGGCCGCCTCCGCCCTGACCGAGGCCCTCCAAGAGGCGGAGACTGCACTGAAGGGCTTGTTGGGGCGAGACCCGAGGGGGACCTTGCACGAGCTTCGGGACAGGCTCTGGAGGCTGTAGGTGCGAAGGAGGGGGGGATGGCATGGAACCCTGCCCCCTGCAAGGCACCATCTCCCTGGAGGGGGCATCTGACCCAGGTGGCAGGAGGGCCGACAGGCCTGGCAGGCCAGCATGCTCAGGCACCTGGAGCCAGGAGCGAGGCGAAGTCCTGCTCCGTGATCTCCACGGCCACACTCCTCTCGCGGAAGTAATCCTTCAGGTCCTCGACCATCTGCGCGCGGACCTTTTGTTTGTCTGGAGCCTCCAACCGGCTCCACAGGAACGGGTCGAAGGCCAGGTAGTTCAGGTCCTTGCAGTGGTACATGAAGCGCTTGCGCTCGAACTTCTCGAAGGGGTTCTGCAGGAGGCTGCGCTGGACCGCCGCGGGGTCGGCCAGGAACTCCGGCCGGTTGTAGGGATTGGCGCCAGCCTCGCAACGCCCGTGCTGATCCAGCAGGGTCCGGTAGAACCCGGCATAGGTGCCGACCAGGTCCGGCAGGGCCGCCTCGCCCCGGTCGTTGGCGTGCTTCAGGAAGCTGAGCAGGAAGACGATCTTGTAGGAGAAGGTGTAGTCCCGCTGCTCAAGCAGTTCGAAGAAGTCCTCGCGGCGAGTCTCTTCGTCGTGCTCCTTCAGCCCGAGATCCTGGCGGATTGAGGGCAGGCGTGCCGGCTCAAACAGCCTGATCTCCCGGCGGCCGAAGCTGAAGACCTGGTCGGGCGGGATCTTCCCTTGCTTGACCCACCGGGTGACCGTGCCTGTCGAAACGAAGAGCTCCCGGGCCAACTGTTCCTCGTTCAGGAGGTGGCCGTAGGCGTTCTCGTAGTTGAAGACGTTGATCTCCTCGATGGCCCGGACTCCCTCATACAGTCCGTCCAGGATCTCCAACTCGCCCAGGGGCAGGCGCTCCGAGACGACCTCAGACATCAGGACGTTGGCAAAGGGCTGGTACCAGCCAACTCCCAGCACGGCGTGCAGGGAGAGGGGTTGCAGCCGGGTGGCGTAATTGTCCACCACGTCGACCACGTACAGGGCTTCCTTCCCCTCGCAAAGGCGGGTGCCGCGACCCAGTTGCTGCGTGTAGAGGACTTGCGAGAAGGTCGGGCGGGCCATGACGACGATGCTGGTCTGGGGAGAATCCCAGCCCTCCGTCAACAGGTCGCATGCGCAGAGGAATCGCAGGTTGCCCTTCCGGTAGGCCTCCAGGGCCTGCTGCGCCCTGGAGGGGTCGGCGCCGCTCACCGCCTGGGCAGGGATGCCGTCCCGGTTGAGGGCCTTGGCCATCCTTTCGGCGTGCTGGAGGCTGACGCAGAAGACGACCCCCTGCCTGGTTGCAAAGGTTCCACCGAAGTACTTCACCAGCACGTTGACGATGAGCTGGTCCCGGGATGGGACGACCAGCGTTCTCTGCAGGTCGCTCTTGACGTAGTCGCGGCCGTTGAATCGGACCTCGGACAGATCGATGTTGCTCTTGACCCGGAAGCAGCGGATGGGGGCCACCAGTCCGCGCAGAATGGCGTCCTTGAGGGACAGGACCGACTCGTATTCCCCGAACAGGTCCTCCAGCTTCCTCTGGTCCAGTCGGTCTGGCGTCGCGGTGACTCCCAGCAGGTTCGCCGGGTTGAAGTATTCCAGGACCGCCCTCAGGCCCGCAGCAGGTGCGTGTTGAGCCTCATCCACGACGATGTAGCCGAATTCTTCACGGTCGCATTCGTGGTAGTGACGAAGCATGAAGGCGCTGGTCTGGACGCACACATCGTAGTCCGTCCGGTGGCCGAAGTCGTCCGAGCAGCGTATCCCAGGCAGCCTTTCCCGGAAGCGTTCCAGGGTCTGCTCGCGCAGGGCTCGGCTGGGCACGATGACCAGGGCGCGGAGGGCGGGGGTCAACTCCTTCAGGCGTCGGAAATCCTCCAGGAAGATCTCCGTCTTGCCGGTTCCGGTGGGTTGAACGACCAGGACGGCGTTGCGCCCCTCCCGCCGAAGCTCTGAGATGTATTCCAGGGCGTCCTCCTGGTGCTCCAGGAGGGAGAACGTCTCCACGGCCCGACCCAGCTTGACCAGGCTCTTGTGCAGGAAGGCCTCGGACGGCCCGAGGAATCGCCGGAGCTCGTCGAGGAAGCGGGTCCGGTCGGCCATTCCAGCCAGCGACCACCGGAAGACCTTGAAGCCGTCTGCGAAGAGGGAGTTCTGCTTGAAGAGCTGGGAGCGGTACCGGGCCGCGCCGATGGCCCGCGGGTGGTGGTAGGTCTCGCCGTTCAACTCGATGGCGAAGTTGCCGTTCCGGGTGACCAGCGCGAAGTCCAGGTACCTCCGCTTCCACTCGTAGTCCACGTAGCCGAACTGGAAGTGCAGCGCGTCCCTGTGGACCGCGCCGAACGCCTCGAGGAAGCCGTCTTCGAAGAGGCCCTCGGGCGGGGTGGGGTCGATATCCTGCTCGGTGCGGTTGGGGCCGAAGGACAGGACCTTCTCCCGGTCCTGCTCGCCCTCGCAGAACATCTGCAGTTCCTGCAGGAGGGTCTCGAGATCCCCTCCCTCCAGGCAGAGGAACCGGAAGAGGCGGTCGTATTTGGCGGCCAGGGCGTTCTGGTGGGCCGTGTAGTCGACATAGTGGAAGTCCTGGAGGGTCAGGATCGGCGGAAGATCCACGATCAGGCACGTGGAGCACGAAGGGTGGTCATACACGATTCCCGTGCGCAGGGTTTCCACCCGGCGGTAACCACGGGAAGCGAGGCTTCGGGTCAGCAGGTCGACGTCAAGCATTCTTGTTCTTCCGCAGGTCCTGGACCCCGAGGAGGGGAGCGTAGAGGCTGTCGAGAGGGAGGGCCGCCATGGTCCCGCCCCTTCCATCGTTGCCCCTCTCGCCCCTGCGGGTTCGGCGTCCTGGATTGAACTTCGTTCACGGGACCTGGCCCCTGTCTTGTTGAACTCCTTCAGCCCCCCCGCCCTCCTCCGCGAGACCGCCAGAGTGGCGCCCCCCTCAGTCTCTTCCGCCTCGCCTGGATGCCTGATCCGGCGCTTCGTCGAGCCACTCCGCCACCAGCACCCCTTCTTCCAGCACCCAGGTCTGGTCGGGGGCCAGGCGTTCCAGGAACTCGCGGTCGTGGCTCACGGCCAGGATGGCGCCGGGGAAGGCGCCCAGGGCCTCTTCCAGGGCCTCCACGGTGTCCAGGTCCAGGTGGGCGGTGGGTTCGTCCAGCACCAGCAGGTCGGGTTCGGCGGCCATCAACAGCGCCAGGGCCACCCGCATCCGCTGCCCGTCGCTCAGGGTGGACAGCGGCCGCAGGGTCTGGAAGCCCGTCAGCAGGAAGCGGTGCAGGAAGGTGCGGGCCTCTCCCTCCTCCATGGGCGCGACCTCGCGCAGGGCCTCCAGCGCGCTCTTCCGGTCCTGCAGGTTCCGGGCGGTCTGCTCCAGCGAGCCGGTCTTGAGGTCCTCGCGCCGCCAGAGGTGCCCCTGGGCGGGAAGCTGGCCGGTCAGCGCCGCCAGCAGGGTGGACTTGCCGGCTCCGTTGGCCCCGACCAGGGCGATCCGCCGGCCCGCCATGATCTCCAGGTCCACCCCGCGCAGGACGGGGCGTCCCTCCCGGCAGACCTCCAGCGCCCGGGCCTTCAGCAGGCAGACCCCGGACAGTCGGGGAGGGGCCAGGTGCAGGCGCATCCGCTCGGTGCGCCGGGGCTTGTCCTTGCGGTTCTCGTCGGCCAGCATCCGCTGGATCCTTCCCTGGCGGGTCCGGGCCTTGGCTGCCACGCCCTTGGCCACACCCCGGTAGAAGTCGTTCTGCGAGGTGGCCTCGATCGAGCGGGCGTGGTCGCGCAGGCCCCGGGCCGCCTCCTCGAGACGTTGGACCCGGCGCTGCTGGTCCTCGAACTCGCGCCAGGCGCGGCGTTCCTCCTCTTGGCGGCGGGCCCGGCAGAAGCTGTAGTTGCCTCCGTACTCGGTCAGCGTCCGGGCGATCGGGTCCAGGGCCAGGGTCCGGCAGGTAGTCCGGTCCAGCAGGCGCCGGTCGTGCGAGACCAGCACCACCGTGGCGGGCGTGCTCTCCAGGAAGCGCTCCAGATGGGCCAGGCCATCCCGGTCCATACTGGCCGAGGGCTCGTCCAGGAGCAGCACATCGGCCTGGGCCCCCAGGAGTCGGGCCAGGGCCAGCCGGCTGCGCTCCCCGCCGCTCAGGGTCGAGCCGGGCCGTTGCGGGTCGTCGAGCAGGTCCTCCAGTCCGGTCTCGCGCAGCGGACCCCGCCAGCGGGCCAGGCGGCTCCACCCGCCCAGTTCTTCGAACGCCTCCAGGGCGGCGGCGTACTCGTCCAGCCGGGATTCGTCCAGTTCGGCCTCCAGCCTCGCCAGCCGGGAAGCCGCCCGGAAGAAGGTCGGATCGAGGATCTCCCCGACGGAACCCTCGAGGTCCGGGCCCAGGTAGAGCCGGCGGCAGTCGCCGGGAACCTGGACCGAGCCGGTCTGCGGGACCGACAGGCCGGCCAGGAGGCGCAAGAGCGAACTCTTGCCCGAGCCGTTGGGGCCCACCAGGCCGACCTTGGCGCCTGTCGGCAGGCTGAAGTGGACGTCCTGGAAGAGGGGCTCTTCGGTGAATTGAAGCGAGAGGTTCGAGACCTGAAGCAAAGCGGGCTTCTTCTGTGGGAAGAAGGCCTCGCGGCTCCGGACCCGGGGGCCCTGGAAAGAATCAGGGCCCGGACGAGCCCGGGCCCTGTCGGGAGTCGGCTGGAAAAGACGTCAGCCGATGCGGCGAGGCCGGGCGGTGCGCTTGTGGATCTCGAACATTCGCGGGGACCTCGCTTTCTGGGATGACTGTATCGAGCCCGGGGGGGCCTGTCAAGCCTGGATCGGGAGCGCCTTCCCCTCACCTGGGATTGGGGTGGGAAAATCGTTCCAGGCCTCCGTTGACGAGCCTGGGTGCCATGAGTATACTGGGTCAAGCCCGGGCGGGCTCAGACGAGACGGAGCGTGGCGCAGCCTGGTAGCGCACTTGCTTTGGGAGCAAGGGGTCGCCGGTTCGAATCCGGCCGCTCCGACCAGCGCGCCACCCTCCTCGGCTGGCAGGGAGGGTTCAAGCTGCGCCCATAGCTCAGCGGATAGAGCAACTGCCTTCTAAGCAGTGGGTCGGAGGTTCGATTCCTCCTGGGCGCGCCACAAGCCAGCCCGGGCACAAGTGAAGAGACGGTGAGTGTAGCTCAGTTGGTTAGAGCGACGGTCTGTGGAACCGTAGGTCGTGGGTTCAAGTCCCATCACTCACCCCAAC
>Ga0334888_1000594_pt1 | contig 55954 bp, 49 predicted proteins | sample GraSluR1_MG_FD_207227 | JGI IMG/M metagenome (GOLD analysis project Ga0334888, IMG submission 207227) | Sludge microbial communities from methane-producing bioreactor in Wageningen University, Netherlands - Granular Sludge_3_08-R1 | ecosystem: Engineered > Bioreactor > Anaerobic > Unclassified ...
ATTTCCCGTAACCCCTCATCGATCGTAAAGATTACGTGCCGATGTGTCACTTTAAACATATCATTCGCCACAACCGCTGACCACCTTTGGCTTTCACCTGTTGCACACGTTGGACAGAACTTTCCACGACATTTCAAGGGAACAAACTTTGTTTGATGACATCCTTCGCAGACAAACAGTCGGTATCCTTTTTGAATATCTCCACAATATCTAAACTTGTTTACTTCCCGTTTGACGACTAGCCGAATCTTTCGCCCGTATTTCTCAACAAAGTTATCCCAATTATGGTGTTCGTCAAAAAAGATTGCTTCGAGAATATTCGCTTTCATAGTAATATTTTACTTGTTCAAAAACAAAATGAAAAGGGCTAAAAGACTGGTAGTGCAGCCTTTTTAGCCCTTAACTTTTTATACTTTCTTTACTGTTAAAAAAAGAGGAAGATTGACCATGTCAATCTTCCTCTTTAATAGTTGATTATTTAGCGTTCGCTAAGTTTTCATTTGCTTGATCCCAGTTCACAACGTCCCAGAAAGCAGCGATGTAGTCTGGACGTACATTTTTATATTTCAAATAATACGCATGCTCCCATACATCTAAGCCAATGATCGGTGTTTTTCCATCAGTTAATGGGCTGTCTTGGTTTGCAGTAGAAGTAATTTCTAATTTCCCATTGTTCAATACTAACCATGCCCAGCCAGAACCAAAACGACCAGTTGCTGCAGTCTTGAATTCTTCCTTCATTTTTTCAAAGCTGCCAAACGCTTGATCAATTGCGTCCTTAATCGCGCCTGTAGGTTCACCGCCAGCGTTAGGAGCCATAATTTTCCAGAAGAAGCTGTGGTTAGCATGTCCGCCGCCGTTATTACGTACAGCCGTACGAATGTCCTCAGGAACTTCATTTAAGTTTTTCATTAGCTCTTCAATTGACTGTTCTCCTAATTCCGGATATTTTTCAATCGCAGCATTTAAATTTGTTACATATGTGTTATGGTGTTTGTCATGATGCAAATGCATCGTTTCAACATCGATATAAGGCTCCAATGCATCGTAGCCATAAGGTAGATCTGGTAAAGTATAAGCCATAGTTCAAGTTCCTCCTTAAATATCTTTATGCTTTAACTGTAACAAACAATGCAATGTTCTTCAAAATATATGCCTACTGTGGCGAGGAATTCGTTTTCTCGTCTTCAATAATCTCGACTTTTTTGAAAATGAAGACTTTACTAAAAATATAATTGGCAACGACAACGACAATTTGCGTAATAATCTTTGCAATCAAATTTCCTGTGTGCAACATATCAATAAACAAATACATGCAAGCCATATCCATACCAAATGACAACACACGATAGAAGATAAATTTAGCAAACTCCCACGCCAAAGCTGGAATACTTTCTGTTTTTGATTGAAAAACCCACAATTTATTTGTGACAAATGCAAATAGTACCGTACAAATCCAAGAAATAGCATTTGAAACTGGCCAGCTTAAATGAAAAGCTTGATAAGCCAAAGCAAAGGTCACAATATTTACTACTGTCGCTAATCCACCAAAAAATAAATAAATGAAGACTTCCCAAAGTCTTTTTTCTTCTAAATAGTCCTTAAACATCTGATAAAGTTTCATGATTACTCACTTTCTTATTATCCACTTTCATAAATACGATAACGAAGCAAGGTACGATAGTCAATTCTTTCTTGCATTCTTTTTACATTTTTACAGATCGCCTTGTTATTTCAACCTTACTTCGCTACAATGGCTCTTGTATAAATAGATTGGAGCGATCACATGACTTTTCGTCAATTAATCAAAGGATCCCTTATTCGTTTTGAGGATCTAAAATCAGCAAAGGACACGCCCTTTTGGAAATCGATCGTTTATCTACTAGGGTTGAGTTTGCTTTTGGCAATTCCGAGTGTCTATCAGGCCCTTCAGGTAATGGATCAACTGAAAACCGACAGCCTAGAGATTGTTGAAAAAATTCCCGACTTTAGGATTGAAAATGGTGAAATCAAAACTGATAAACCTGAGAAAGGATTTATTTATCAAACAGATTCAATTATTCTGACCTTCGATCCTGAAGGAAAACGTACGCGCCAAGATGTCGAGAAAGACTTGATAGGAAATTACTTCAGCGTTGGACTGTTAAAGGACCAAGCTATAATTGTACTTCCAGATTACGGTGGGGTCAGCTCAGCACTATTCGGCGATAACGTCCTTAAATTCTCCTATAAACAGGAACCTCTAAAAAGTATGACTGGGGATAAATTGAGAACTGGTCTAAAAGATTTGAGAATGCCAATTTGGACGCCTTTAGTGATGCTATTGGCAGGTCTTTATCCTTCCTTCATCAACTTATTCGTTACATTAATTTTTGCCGGTATTGCTGGTATGATCGTAGCAAAATTGAGGTTGCGCCGTGTGACTTTTTTTGAATGTTTCAAAACAATTATTTATTGCGCAACTATCCCAACAATTTTAGCAACCCTTATTTTATTGTTTCAACCAAACTTTGACTCAAGTATTTTAATTACGTTCATCAGCTTGTTTATCTTTTTCCGAGTCATCAATCACTTCCCAAAAATTGAATTGCCAACTAATTAACTGCTTACGATTCTGTAAGCAGTTTTTTTTCGCAAGCTTTGATAAAATAAATGAGACGATTCTATTTGAACATGAAATGAGGCGTAAAGATGACAAAACCAATTATTTTCTTACAAAAAAAATTTCGCGAGGAATTCACTGAAAAAATTCAATCCATCGCTCCTGACTATCAAATCAAAAACACTTTGACTGAAGAAGATTTTGCAGCCGTAGAAATATCTGTGGGGTGGGCAGAGAAATTCGAAGATCAGTTATTAGCAACCCAAAAATTGAAATGGGTACAATCTATTTCCGCTGGTGTAGACTATTTACCACTAGATAAGTTCTCAGAACAGGATATTTTATTATCTAATGGCAGCGGGATTCATGCCCTTTCTATCAGCGAACATATTATTGGCGTTCTGCTTGGCTATTATCGCGGCTTGAACGAAGCTGTAAAAAAACAAACCCAAAAAGAATGGGCTCAAAAATCCATTCACTATGACCAGCTTGCTGGGAAAAATTTACTAGTCGTTGGTACCGGACATATTGGTCAGCAACTTTCGAAATCAATCCATAGCTTAGGCGTAAATGTTTTTGGTATCAATACAACTGGACATTCAGTAGAGGGATTCGCAGAAACCTATTCCATCAAAAATATGGCTAAAATTGTCCCAGAGATGGACATTGTGGTAGGGATTTTGCCTGGCACACACGAAACCTATCATATTTTTAATAGTGATATCTTCGAAAAAATGAAAAAGTCTGCTGTATTTGTAAATGTTGGACGTGGGGATACTGTTCATACGAAAGAGTTGATAACAGCACTTGAAGAAAAGCACTTTGACTTTGCTGCCCTTGATGTTTTTGAAGAAGAACCGCTACCAAAAGAAAGTCCGTTATGGGAATTTGATAACGTTTTGATTACTCCGCATATTTCAGGAATGACTGTTGATTTTCAAAATAAATTTATGAAAATCTTTTTGAGTAATTTAAAAAGTTATGTTTCAAGTAAAGAATTGACTGTGAACCAGGTTGAAGTAAAACGAGGATACTAAAAACTAAGCACCTTCTTTAGTATTAGAAGGTGCTTAACTATTATCAATTTTTCTGTTATTTATATATAAGCCTATCATGACTATAGCTGGAATAAAAATTCCCATAGCATATCTCGGACTGGATTCCCAAATTAACAGAAAGCAAAAATAGCCAGTTATAAAAATATTACAAAAGAAGACAATCGAATTTTTATTATTAAAGTATTTCATTGTACTTAAAATTATTCCGATATAAACTATATACTGTATTACCATCATCCAACAATAAAGAATAGTTCCGGTAATGTTGTCAGTAAAATAATGCAATCTGTTCTTCGTCTTATCGACGCCTAATTCCCATTCAAAACTACTCTTTAAATCCCCTGAACTCCAAGTGACCGCTACTTTAGTATTTAGTGCGCTCATTTTCCCTCTCAAAGACATCTTATTCCATCTCTGGAAAGCAACACTTAACTGTTTTTTTTGAACATCTTTTTTTGGAAGTTTTTGTTTTAAAAACAAGTCCCAAGAAAAAGCTTGATCATCTGAATTATAGGCCCCTACTATCCATCCATATTTTTGTTGAGAAGATAACTTTTCAGGAATAGGCGTATTATTTAATCCCATCATTATATAATGTGTATTTGGTTGTCCATAATTACCATCTTGAAAAATCCGCTCTTGTTGAATAAATTCATTCCAACCAAGATTAATTAAAAATAAAAATAATAGAGGGAACATTGACAAAAATTTTCGTATTTTTTTTTCTGAAAAAAACAGATAACAGCTAATTGCAATGACAAAAATCAAAACTGTTCCCTTACTTAAAAAACCAACAGCCGCAAAAAAACTTGTCAAAATTAAATATATAAATGGTTTTCTATTGATAAAACCCTCATTGTTAATATTTTTTTTCGTTAAGTAATTCGAAAAAGAAAATAAACTAATCGAAATAAAAAACAGAGAGAATACATCGGTATATGCCACAGGTACATGAAGCGTAATTTGTAAAGCAAAAAATAAAATTTGGATAACTAATAGAGATACTTTATTGGAAAGATTAATATTTTTTAGACTTAAAAAAGTAAAGAAGATAGTAAGGCAGTGTAAAAGTATAAAAAAAACAATTACTACAAAATAGTTACTTCCAAAAAGTACTCGCAATCCCATAAAGACATACATTAGCAATAAATTTTGGGGATTTGAGTACATATAATCAAATCCAAATTGTTTTCCCTGTTCTAACTTATTTAAATATTCTAAAGTGATTCTTGTATCATCTACTGGATTTACGAAACCAATAAACTTTATAAGAAGTATTGTTAGTAAAGAATAAAGACATAACTCCAGAAGAAGAATGAAATATGCTTGCTTATTGCTTATATCTTTCCTTTTGTCTTTTTTACTCATGAAAAATTTAGTAGCGCAAATTATTATCCCTGAAAAAACAAAACAAAAAATATTCAATAAAATAATTATTTTATATGAATGTTCTGCTCTATAAATGGAAAAGATTTTTCCAATTCGTGGAGCTACAAGAGTTGTCTCAATTGCCCACAACATGCAAATAATTGATAAAATCGAGAATATTTTATAAATCAGATTCGCACTTTTTTTCATTTTCTGTCTCCTTAATAATATAAACGGGACGTTTTTTTGTCTCCATAAAAATCTTTCCAATATACTTTCCAATGATACCGATGCATAATAATTGAACACCGCCAATGAAGAGAATGATTGTCACCATTGATGGCCACCCTGCTGTCGGGTCACCAAAAAGCAATGCCCTGACTATGATAAAAATCATTGCAATTAATGCAACCACACAAGAAAATGCTCCAACAAATGAAGCAATATTCAGCGGAGCGTCTGAAAAGTTGACAATTCCATCTATCGAGTAATTAAACAATTTCCAAAAAGACCACGAAGTCTCGCCAGCAGCACGTTCACGATTTTCGAATGAAATATACTTAGTTTTAAATCCTACCCAGCTAAATATGCCTTTAGAAAAACGATTATGTTCAGTTAATTCTAAAATTGCATCGACCATTTGTCTGGTCATTAAGCGATAATCTCTCGCACCATCGACCATTTCTGTCTCACTAATTCTATTAATCAATTGGTAAAATTTCTTCGCAAAGAAGCTTCGAATAAGTGGCTCTCCTTTTCTGTCAGCTCTGCGCGTCCCAACACAATCAATATCAGAGGTTTCAATCATCTCGACCATTTGTGGCAAAAGTTCTGGGGGATCCTGAAGATCAACATCCATCACCGTTACAAGATCGCCAGTTGCTGCCTGTAATCCCGCGTAAAGTGCTGCTTCTTTACCAAAATTACGTGAAAAAGAGATATAGCGAACAAAATCGTTTCTCTTAGCTAAATCTCGCAAAACTTCTAATGTTTCATCCTTTGATCCATCATTGATAAAAATATATTCAAACTGATGAGAGATGTTCTTTTTTATTTTCTCCATCTCCGTAAAAAAAAGAGGAATTGCTTCCTCTTCATTAAAGCAAGGAACAATCACTGATATCATTCAAACCACTCCTAAAGTTGGTTAAACTCATACTTAGGTTCATTTAGTTCTGTATCATAATCCACAACTAAATCATATCCTTTGAAAAACCACTCATCAGCTTCTTCAACAAAGAACATCATACCATTAGTGTTTTCTTCAATCAATGGGGTTTCTGGGGTATCCACCGACATCCCAACTGAAAAGCCATCATGAACCTGAGTTTTCCCATAGACTTTTCCGTAAAATTTAATTCCTTGGCCATCGCTTAATTCAATTTCACGTTTAAACCATTCTTGCGCTTTTGGCGTTATTGTTAACTTCATTTGAAAATCACCTATCCATTCATTTTTTCATCTAAATAGTCCACATCTTCATCGCGACCAATTACCACTAAATGATCATCCTTTTGTACAACTTCCTCTGCAGGAGGCGTCACAATTGGATCTTGATTATCCCGACGTATAGCTACTACATTTAATCCAAATCGTTGACGGAAATCTAATTCGTCCAAAGTTTTACCATAAAATTTACGATTGGTGACATTAATTTCAGCCAAAGAAAACTCATCAGATAATTCTAAATAATCCAAAATATTCTTTGAAACCAGGTTATGAGCGATTCGTTGTCCCATGTCCCGTTCAGGATGGACAACACGGTCCGCGCCGATTTTTTCTAAGACACGGGCATGATATTCATTTTGTGCTTTTGCCAGAATATTAGGCACACCCATTTCCTTGACCATTAAAGTCACTAGGATACTCGCCTGAATATCCTCTCCTATCGCTACAATGACATGGTCGAAATTTCGAATGCCTAAAGAACGGAGAGTCATTTCATCCTGTGCATTCGCCACAACTGCATGAGTAGCAATATTCATGTATTCATTCACACGATCTTCACTGCTGTCTATCGCCAAAACTTCCTGACCGGATTCCACTAATGTGCGGCAAATACTCCCGCCAAATCTTCCTAAACCAATAATGACAAAACTTTGCTTCATGATATCTCCTTAATCTTTCAATATATTATTTATCCAAATAACTTGAATCTCTATACCAGCAAAACTTACATTTCCTAGTATAACAAAGAGCGGGTTAATAAAACAGAGATGGACTCTCTATTTTATTAACCCGTGCTTAAAGGCGTAGATCGCTGCTTGTGTACGATCCTCTACTTCTAGCTTCGCTAAAATATTCGATACATGCGTCTTGACTGTTTTTAAGGTGATAAACAATTCATCAGCGATTTCCTGATTGCTCATTCCTTGAGCAATTAATAGTAAAATTTCTTGTTCACGATTCGTTAATTCTTCATGAAGAACATGACGGTTTCGATTGGATAATTGCTCCATCATCTTCGTCGTCACTTCTGGTTCTAAGACACGCTCACCATTATAGGTCTTACGAATGGCATTGGCGATCTCATGAGCGGTAGATGTTTTCAACAAATAACCTGAGGCACCCGCTTCAATAGCAGGATAAACTTTTTCGTCATCAATAAAACTGGTCACGATTAAGATTCTTGCTTCTGGCCACTCTTTTAGAATTTTCTTGGTTGATTCGATGCCATCCATCACTTCCATCACCAAGTCCATCAAAATTACATCTGGACGAAGAGCCATCGCCTTCTCGTAGCCATCTTCGCCATTTTCAGCTTCCCCCACAACCTCGACATCTGATTGAATCGATAGGTAAGAAGAAACGCCTAATCGAACCATTTCATGATCATCAACTAACAATACTCGTATCATCCTCTGCCTCCTAGTTCTTAATAATCTATTTTATTCTATGCTGTCTAGCATACCGTTAAGCAGGCTCAGTGTCCTCTACAACAGGAACTTTAATTTCAATACTTGTTCCTTGACCTTTAAAACTAATTATTTTAGTTGACCCGCCAACACCCGCAATTCGTTCACGAATGTTGCGTAATCCATAACTACCAGCGTGCTCATCTTTGGCTTCAAATCCGACACCATCATCAATTACACGCAGCAAAATACTTTGACCAACGATTTTCAAATAAACCTCTAATTCATTCGCCTTTGCATGACGCAATGTATTAGACAATAACTCCTGCACTACTCGAAATAGTTGGTCCTCAATACTTGGTGAAACACAAATATCCTGAACATCCCATTTTAACTGAATTTGAATTTTAGTCTGTAGTTCCTTTAATAATTGCTCAATTCCTTGACGCAAACTTTTGCCTTCTAAACTGATTGGGCGCAAATGAAGCAACAATGCGCGCATTTCTGATTGCGCTGCATTAATAATATCGGCTACCATCGCCAATTGCTTCTTATAAGGCTCCAATTCTTCAGAATGCTGGGATTGTTCATTCAAGGCGGACATCATCATCATTGCCGCAAAAAGCTGCTGAGAAACTGAATCATGCAGTTCCCTTGCTAAGCGATGACGCTCTTCTTCTAAGATTTTTTCTCTTGTCGTACCATCAACCATCTGCGGCTGACTGCTTAACTGCTGCAGCTCCCGTGACATGCTCACTAATTTTTCTTTAATTCGTTTGATATCATGATCGACTAACAGCATCTCTTTATTTTGTGAAATCGTTACATCCAAAGAAGGTTGTTCATAGTCACCTGAAGCTAAGTTTTGCAATTTTCCTTCTATTTTCCCCAATTGCCGCTTTTCTAAAAATGTCACGAGAAAATAGACCACTGCGCATACCGTCAAAGAAATGACAATAATGTGAACAAATAAAGGAATGTAAAAAATTCGTGCAACAAATAATTGAGCAAATAATTGCCTTTTCCCTATCGCATACATATACAGAAAGAGGGTTGTCAAAATCAGTAAAAAAGAAATCAGACCCGAATAAAGGGAAATTTGTAAACGAGAATATTTCCCCATCATACACGAATCACCTCGACATCTCCCACCAATGTATTGGTCACTATTTTCAATCTACGAGGACTCTCATCATAATCCTCGCTATACATTTTGATTGTTTCATTGCGGAGAACTTGCGTATCCTCATCAAAATCAACCTTGCCATAAAGCGTCGCGTGCTCAAAAAGAATTCCAATACCATAAGGAACTAAAATTCGTGTTCGACCAAAGCCTTTACGGACAATTACGATGCTATCTTCTTTAGGCAACAATGTATTCCCTAAGTCAACGATTGTGTCTCCGGCTAAGATTGCTACATTAATATCATCCCACTCAAAAACTTGTGTTCCGATTCGATCATTTCCGATCCAGCTTTGTTTCTTTCGTTCACCATTATGTCCTGTCGGATCTGTTGTTTCAACCATTACGATGCTTTTTTTATTCTTCAAAGAATGGTTTGGCATTGAAATACCCGCAATTTCGAAACCCTTAAGTCCAAGAAATATTACTGCAAAAATCAACATCAACCAAGTCGCAGGACTATTCACTAAACAAATAATCAAAATTACTGAACCTAAGATTAATTGAAATTTTCGACGACGGTGTTTACGCAATGCCCAGTATATATTTAATGTGCCAAAAAGCAGCATGATCAACATCGCAGGATTTGAAGATAGTTGCCATAATAAGAAAATTGCAAGTAAGGCTTCAATTACAATGAAAAAGCGCCATGGACTTTTCATCTTGTCTTTCCTCCCAACTTTTTATTTATACCTTATTCTACTTTTTTTAAAGTCTAAATACCATCGGTCTAAAGTCGCAACCTCTTTAAACCCTAAAAGAAAAGAGGCGACCAGCGCCTCTTTCAACCATTCTTAGTTTTGCTTGACATCTACGATCTTAACTTCCATGTTACCACCGGGAGTTGCGATCGTTACGATATCCCCAATACTTTTACCAATCAATGCCTGCGCGATCGGTGAATCATTAGATATCTTTCCTGTTAACGGATCTGCTTCGGCTTTTCCGACGATCGTATATTCTTCCTCTTCTTCATCAGGCAATTCCACAAAAGTAACTGTCTTACCGATTGAGATTTCATCAGAATCAACATTCTCGTTATCAATAATTTGTGCGAAACGAATCATATTTTCCAAAGTACTGATACGTCCTTCAACAAAGGCTTGTTCATCTTTCGCTGATTCATACTCAGAGTTTTCAGACAAATCACCAAAGCTGCGTGCAATTTTAATTCGCTCAATGATTTCTCCACGTTTTACTGTTTTTAATTCTTCTAATTCCTGCTCTAACTTGTGTTTTCCTTCTAAAGTCATAGGGTATGTTTTTTCTACCATTTTTCTTCTCCTTCAATCAACAAAATTACGAAAGGTAATCTTTTATAGATTTAATCCACAAAAGATTACCACGTAATTACTGTAATGTAAATTGTTTATTTCTCTTTATTGACATATTTTTCGACCAATTCCATATGCTCTTCGTAAGTCTTCGCATAGTATACTTTTCCTGTTGAGATATCTGCAACAAAATAAATATAATCATTCTCCGTTGGATCAAGGACAGCTAGGATTGCTTCTTGACTTGGATTGTCAAATGGCCCTGGTCCATATCCAGTATTCGTATATAAGTTATACGGCGAGTCCACTTCTGTATCCTTAATCGTGACAACTTCTTTATGCTCACCTAAAGCGTAAAGAATTGAAATATCTGATTGTAAAGGCATTTGTGCTTCAATCCGATTAAAGAAGACTTGTGCAATTTTCTTACGGTCAGATTGAGTGACCCCTTCTTTTTCGACCAACGAAGCCAATGTCATGACCTCTTGAACGTTTAATCCCTTTTCCTTAATTTGACTATAATAAGGTGTTAGGATTTGATTCGTCGTATCTACCATTTGAGTTACTAGATCTTCGAGACTCCTATTTTTATGAACATTATAAGTCGCTGGGAACAAATATCCCTCTAAGCGATAACGAACATCCTTTGCGTTACCAGCATCCGTTAATAAATCTGGATACTGTGCTTTCAGCTGTTCAAAGAATTTGTCATCTTTCATTACTTTGATGAAATCTTCCTTCTTAAAGTCTGTTTTCTTCGCGACTAAACTTGCAATCTTATCAACATCATAACCTTCAGGAACAGTCAATTTCGAAGCATCATCTAACGGCTCGGCACTTCCACCTTGCTGCAATTCTTTACTAATTTGATCCAGCGTCATATTAGGAGAAAATTGATAATAACCCGCCTGGAAGTTCGTTAGGTTTTTAAATTTCGTATAGAAATTAAAAACCATTCCATCTCGGATCACTTCTCCTTCTTCTAAAATGTCACCGATTTGACGGTTCGATGAGCCGCTCGGCACCTCTACCTGAACCAATTTTTTGTCATTTTTATCCAGCGGTTTCAAACCAGCACTAACATAGTTATAACCCGAAATCGCTAAAATCCCTGCGACGATCAAAATACCAATCGTCAATATATAAACAATTTTGCGGACGACTCGATCCTCTTTGCGACGTTCTGCTCGTTTCAAGTTGCTCTCCTCACTTAAATCACCTTCAAAGTCTTCATCCATATTACGAAGATCATCAAATTTCTCACCAATACGTTGGAAAATTGATGGCTCTTCTTCAACATGCTCATCATGCTTCGACTGTTTTATCCCCTCTGCCTTTTCTTTCTTCTTAGATGGGACCGCTCGTTTTGATTCGTCACGACGAGACTCTGCTTTCTTTTCTTGAATTACTGAAGGTTCTTTGGTTTGCTCTTTTTTTATCGGACTCGTTTTCTCTGCTGTAGACTTCTTTCTCGCTTTTCTTATCTTAGACTTTGCTTCAGAGTCATAAATAGGACCCTTTTCCTCTGATTCTTTTTCTTTCTTCAGAGGTTCCTCTTTTTTTATCTCTTCTTCAATTGGCTCAGACTTTCGCTCAGCAGCAGTTGATTCTTTCTTTTGTCTATTGCCAAATAAACGCTCATAGGACGAAGCCAAATCGTCGTCATCACTAGTATCCTTTTTTGTTTTCGAAGGCCCAGCGGATATTGAGTTCGCTTTTTTCGTTGGTTCTACTTCGCGATTCTTTCGGCCCTCTTCTAAAGCCCGCATGATCTGCTCTTTAAAAGATCCTTCTTCCGAGTGTTGGTTTTGATCCTCAGACAAAAACAACTCCTCCTTACTTCATGTCATAACTTAAACCATTATACATGAAATGAAAGAGGAGGGAAATGTAAAATTTATTTAGTTAAGGAAATTATATTTTTTTCATTTGAGTTTCTTTTCATACAAACGATACAAATTCAACTCGTATTCCTTTTTTGCATTGGTTACCACTGTATCTAAGATTAACCCCGTTATTAGTAACAACAGAGCAAAGACCATCAGTCCCGTAGCCAATATCGAAGAAGGAACTTTTGTAATAAAACCTGTATGAATAAACTCATTGATTACCGGTACCCCAAAGATCAAACCAAATAGAAAGAAAATAAAGCTGATAATAGAAAAAAATAACAAAGGCTTATAATCCTTAAACATTTTTAAGATTGTCAGTAGAACTTTGAAGCCATCTGAATACGTGTCTAATTTTGACTCACTGCCTTCTGGACGGTCACGATAATCAATCGGAATTTCTACTAGTTTAAACCGTTTATCCAGGGCATGAATTGTGAACTCCGTTTCAATTTGAAAACCAGAACTCATTACTGGAAAACTTTTAACAAACATTCGATTAAATCCACGATAGCCAGTCATTACGTCCTTAATATCTGCCTGATATAAGCGGTTGATCGAGTTCTTCACTAAGTTGTTGCCAAAATCATGGAAAGCTCTTTTGTTTTCGTTAAAATACGTTCCGTTAGATAAGCGATCACCAATTACCATATCTGCTCTACCTTCTCTTAAAGCTGTAATTAGCTCTTTTGAATTTTCTGCAGGATAGGTATCATCGCCATCTACCATTAAGTAATAATCTGCCTCTATGTCAAAGAACATTTGTCGAATCACATTTCCTTTACCTTGGCGCGGTTCCTTTTTCACTATCGCACCTTCATTAAGCGCGATTTCATATGTGTTATCTGTTGAATTATTGTCATAGACATAGATATCTGCCTCAGGTAGTTCCCTTTTAAAATCATTGATTACTTTTTTAATAGTTAACGATTCGTTATAGCAAGGGATCAGGATAGCTATTTTTTCATTGTTCATATTTACTCTCCTAACTTCACAACTAACTATCATGATACCAAAAAAAAGTCGGATATGCTCCGACTTTTAGACCAAATTTTCAGATTCTAAATATTTTTTCATACCCTCATGGATGCTAAAGTTAGGTTTAAACCCTAAACTTTTTAGTCTCGAAATGTCAGCGACAGAATCTTTGATATCCCCATCTCTTTCAGTTTCATGCTTAACAGTTAGGCTTAACTCTAAAGCCTCATCAATTACCTTAATGAGTTCAATCAATGAAATAGCATTCCCTGTACCAACATTGAACTGCCTACTCAAAGCTTCCTCTTTGTTTGCAACAAGTAGGAGTGCTTGAATGACATCCTCAATAAACACGAAGTCACGAGATTGTGACCCGTCTCCAAACAAAGTAAACTGTGTCTCCATACCACTTTGCAATTTTTTGTACCGATCTACTAAAATCGATATGACTCCACTATATGGTGATTCCGGATTCTGATTTGGACCATAAACATTAAAAAAGCGAACAGCACTTGTTGGAATACCATATAGATGATAATAATCTAAGACATATTGTTCTGCTGCAAATTTATCTACTGCGTATGGCGTCAATGGACGAATTACTGATTCTTCTTGTTTCGGAAGAGTAGGTTCATCGCCATATACCGCAGCTGAAGAACTGAAAACTAATCGTTTCAAATCTTTTTGATTCTTTTTAATTAGTTCTAACAACATCAAAACACTCTCAAAATTAACTTGGTGCGTTTCTACCGGGCGTTCAACAGAATCTGCCACACTTGCTATCGCAGCTAAATGAAAAATGTAATCGAATTTATTGTTTGATAAAATATCATCCATCAACTTATTATCAGTGACCGATCCGTTAATAAATCTGAGATTTTCACTTTCAAGTAAGTTTTCTTCTTTTCCCATTGATAAATCATCAATCACAATTACAGAATTTTCTTTAGATAAATGATTAGCTAAAGTAGAACCGATGAAGCCAGCTCCGCCAGTGATTAAGATACATTTCGCTTCCATTTTTATTGCTCCAAATCATTAATTTTATTATCTCTCAATAGATCATTTATTATTCTCTCATGAGCTCCAGCAACAGCTAAATTTACAGTTGGATCTTGTTGGATTAATACATATCCGGAATCATATTCAGAAGTGCGATACAACCAAGAATTCAGAAGTGGTAATGTCCCCACATTACTTACATAATTATTATATTTTTGAAGTACTTTTGGATCAATATTATCTAGAGAGATTTTTTCATTTATATCACCATCATTACTTAATAATCTCTCATGATAAGGAAAAAGCTTCACCTTCGACAGCAAATAATTATAGGCATCTAATAGATTTTCAGATGACTCAAAAGTAAAAATCCTCACTTTTGCTAGACTGTCACTATTTGTTTTCAAGTCAAATTGTAGCGTTGTAAGTGGGTTTATCTGCTCTAAACTTACACCGACCTTTTTCAAATCCTCGTCAGATATTTTTTTAGAATTTAAAATAGTATAACCTTCAGAATTGTACTGATCAACAATATCATCAGCAGAAATCAAATGCTTATTACGCATTTTTTTTGGAATTTTTATTTCTGCCTCGTTTCCAATTATTATCCCGTTGGATTCGATTCCTAAATAGATTCTATCATCATGAATGTTAGTTATATCATAGTAAAATTTGAACTCACCATTTTTTTTCACTTTTACAGTAATATTTTTGGTATTAATATTTGCATCAAGTTTACCGTGCTCTCCATTTTCCAATACGCCTGAAATTTTCACTTTCCCATGGTCATCAGCCCTAAAAGAATTATCATCAAAAATAATTTTAGCATTTTCGGAATTGCTTGTACATCCTAAAAGAAGTAATAACATCAGCGAGAGCTCTAAAAAATAAAGAATTTTATTCACTCTTTTTTTCTCCACACTTTCTAAATATTTAATCATTAAGCAAACTTACCCATTGTTTTTTTATATTTTTTATAGCAAATTTCTGACTACGAAAATGTGATAATTTCGCATACCGTTCTATTAGTTTGTTATTATTTACAAACATTAGACACTCTTTTATTAACTTATCGGAAGAAAAATCTTTCACTAAAATGCCGAATTTCCCTTCTTCAGTTATTTCTCTAGCACCACTTGTTTCAAAAGCAATGATTGGAAGTCCAAAATTCATAGCTTCGACTAAGGATAAGCCAAATCCTTCATATAGTGATGGTGAGACAAAAAAGGATGATTGTTGATATATTTCTTCTAAATCCATAGGCCTCTTAGGACCAAGAAAGACAAATTTCTTTCTATTTTTCATTTTTTTAAGTAATGCATTTAGTTTTTTTAACTCATTTTCATTTCCTGATCCAACTAATTTGACCCTCCAGCCGTCAGGAAGCACATCAGCCAATTTGACTAAGCTATCTATTCCTTTATCTTTTATATCTAACCTTGAAACACATAAAATAGTCTTTTCTTTTCTAGTATCTTCTGAAAAAAATCTATTTCTAAATGAAATTGGATTATAAATCTTGATCCCAGAAACATCTATTTTTTCTAACTCATGTAAATCAAATTCTGTAAGACAAATAACTTTGTTACAAGCCAATAAATTTTTTTTATAATAAGTTAAATATTTTTTTCTCTCTTTTTTTTTTGTATAAATTTCAACTGGTCCATGAATCCATACAAAAATCTTCAGTTTAGGAAACTCATTTTTAATCTTGGAAACTAAAAATGTTAAATCATACCTACATATAATTAAATAGTCTAAATTATTTTTATTTACAAAATTTACAATATTCTCATATTGAGCTAATAAATATTTAGATAAATCTACTTGTCCGTTGTACAATTTCATTTCAAAAAATTTTCTTGCTTTATCTCTGTACTTTATAAAATTTGTTTCTTCTATTTTTTTTTCTGGAATATACAGCTTTGACTCCAAAATACTATAATAATTAGTTGGATCGCCTAAGGCTGATAAGTAAAAAGAAGAAAAACCTTCTTCTTCGATTGCAGCCCCAATTTCTGTAACCACTTTTGCTATCCCACCCATAGGAAAGCTATCCGATACAAAACCTACATTCATTTTTTTAACCTCTTTCTAACAAGATTAACCAAAACACCATACAAAAAGATGAACTCTGGAGACTTCAAGTAAAAAATGAGATATGTTATCAATGCTATTAAAAAACTGGTAAATCCGTATAATATCAATCCTGAAAAACTTATTGAGAAACGATCTACTAACAATAAGTGGGATACAACTAATGCAATAATCAATGATATAACTTGTTTAATAATAATTTTTATATAGTTTACTATGCTTGAATGCAACCCATACTTATAAACTACATAAGGCTCTATCCAACATACTGTCAACAATGAGGATAAAGTAGTGGCAAGCAATACACCATTTATACCTAGATTAAAGACTAATAAAAAGGTAAATGACAAACTTATGTTCATTAATGCTTCAACTATAGACTTCCATCGCTGTTGCCAAGCTAAACCAAAAGCATCTATAAAAACAATTGAAGAATTACGTAACATAAGAATAATAAAGTTAGATAGAATTAGAAAAACAGTAGTTGAAGGTAGTTCATATTTATGACCAACCCACATAACAATAAAAGGATTGATAGTTACTATTAAAATTACACTAGAAAAAAAAGTCAGAGTATAATTAACAAAATTATGCCTTTCAAAGATACGTTTGCTTAGTTCATCATTTGCATCCACACCGACGTTTCCTATGCTTGAAGTAATTGAGTTAGTGATCTGACCGCAAAGCCCGCGTATACTATTAATTATCAAAATATAATTTGAGTACAAACCAACTGTTCCGATTCCAACAAATGAAGATATGAAAATATTGTCCGTTCCACTTACCACAACACTACCAATTTTAGAAGACAAGTTCCCAATAGTATTTTTTTTTAAAGTGTCTTTTGTTTTGTCATCTATATGATTGCTATTTACTTGATTCGAAAGATACGGATATAACTTTTTTACATTATACGTTAAAACCAAATTAGTTATTATAGTACCAAGTATTTGTATTGACAAATACACAAAGTAATTGTTAAACAGGTATAAACTTACAATTTGAAGAATCGTTACAATTACGCTACAGAAAAAATCAAAAATTACAGTTATGTAAGCTTTTTGGTCTGCAATAAGCAATGAACGGTTATAAGTGAAGAAGTAACTACTCACAGAATTTAATAAAAATAAAAAATATATTATATAAATTCCAGGAATATCTTGCGCATCACCAATAATATGAGGTAATACAGGAACTAAAAGTACTCCTAAAACTCCTACGACAACACCAATTATCGTATAAATCTTTTTATAAAGCCGCATTAAAGAATTTATCATTGTTTTATCTCCTTTTGCTAAAGGTGAATACAATGAATAAACAATAGATGTTCCAACTCCTAATTCAGCCAGTGAGAGCATTGAAAGTATGTTTGTAAAAAGACCATTTAAACCTAGAAATTCTGCTCCAAGAAAATGAATGAAGAAGCTCCTTGATAAAAATTTTATTGCAATATTAAATATGTAGATTATCGCAGATATGCTGGAGTTTAATAATGAATATTGCATTCGACTTTTATTTTTCACAACTACCTCCTAAGAAAACTTGGTTATTAACCAAGCAAAGAATTTCTTTTCTTTAAACCTTCTTAATATAAAACTACCTATCAAACACATAAAGATAGTTAACCAGAATGATGGTTTTAGTATAAATACTGACCATCTCAGAGCAGCATCTCTTGGCAAAAAGAAAAAGCTGATTAGTGCTACCAAAATCACTGTACTTATAATTGGTTTGTCTTTTCTAAAATAGTACAAAAATAATATCGAAATAATACCAAATATCATGCTGAAAACAGCTACCCCTACATACCCAAAATCCACATAAGACTCAAGTATGAAAGAAGATCCAAATCCATGACCTTGAAAAAATTCTTTCCATCTACTTACATAATCTAAATTATTCGCAAATTGATAGCTTGCCATTCCTCTGTAATAATTATTACCTTCATTCATACTGCGCATGCCAAATAATTTTTGACTAATAACTCCATATTTTAAAACATCTAAATAAGGCCCGAAAGTATAGAGTTTAATATCCGAAAAGGGTAAACTATCCATAAACTTGTGACCTATTGATAGGGTATCAAATGACGTTCCTTGTTTATAAAAGAAATCAACTATCAATGAAAAAATCCCTTTTGGTGCAACTGCTTCGTCAGCTCTCAAATAGTTCATTGCTCCCAATGCGATTAATCCTGGTGGTATCAAAGCACCCACCACTATACCTTCCTTTTTTCCAACCCAGTTTGCTTTATCGTCGTAAAAGCCACGCATAACTAAGTAAACAATGGAAAAAATTACACTTAATACAAGACTGTTTCTACTTCCCATAAAAAATGTTGGAATATTTGAAAAAATATACAGTCCGAGAATAATCAAACTCTTCTTTCTTGAGGGGAAAGTTGCAAGTAAAAGACACATGGCAAAGGTGCTAAATAACGAAAAACCTTTAATGAAAAATGGCATTCTTGAAGAGAAATTAGCATGGTAATCTAAATAGCTAGTTGATCTAGCATATAAAAATTTTTCTATATTTAAGATTAACGTACTCAATATAGAAACTAAATATAGCAAACTAGAAGATATCTGCAAAAAAACTTTATTAGTTTCACTATTATTTATTTGAATTGATTTAGAAAATCCTTTATTAGTCATTTGAGTGGCAATTAGTATGCCAAAAAATAAAAAGAGCAAACTTAAAAAAACTCCATTCAAAGAAAAGTCAATATCTTTTGGAGCAAAATACCAAAAATTGCTTTTTCTGATCACTGCGATAAAAGGTCTACTAATTAATAAAGTGAACATAGTTATATTGAAAAATAGAAAAATTATTCTTTTTTTGAATGAATAAAGTGAGAATAATATATTATTTATCCAAATACTCATAATTCCCCACACCTGTAAAATATAACTGTTTTGTATTTTACCAATACAGAAAAGTAATATGCCCATGATACACAATAGTCCTAATAGGATATATTTTATTCTTAAAATTTGTTTTATCAAAATTACACCTCTTTAATCTCCAAAAAATCGATACTCAGTATAAGACTATTTTTTAAACTATTTCGATAATTAACTGTTTCTTGTTTTATTCTTCGAATATTCAAAAAACACTATCCATCTATATAAGGGTATACTTATTCTTAGTACTGCAACAGATAATTTTCTGTTTTTTGTGAAATATTTATTTTTCATGATAAACAGAAAATTTTGCTTGATATAATTGACAATGTTTTTTCGTTCTAACAAAAAAATTTGCTCGCTCAATAATAGTTTGTCTAACACTATTAAATGAGCCCAACATACTCTTGTATGTGCTATATAATTATACTGAGGATAATTTTTTTTGATATATTTCTCATTTGTTTTCCAAACATCAATGGTAGTTAAATCAGCTAGAGTAAAAGGTTTAGTAGTAATACTATTTTCTCGATGATAATAATAATACTTCTGAGTAGTATCCAAAACGACCTTATTTGCGTTTTCTAGCAATAGAAACATTACTGCACCATCTTCAGTAATCGAATCCTCAGGATAAGCCACATTCTTAAACAGCTTTTTCTTATACAGTTTATTAACTGGATGAACAGATACAAGCTTTGCCTCTAAAATTAATTTCACAGCTTCATCCCGATTGGTAATTAGATAGTAATGTTCATTCTTTGCGGGAATTTTTCCTTCATACACATCGTAAATACCACAAATTGACAAATCTGCATCTTCCTTTTTGATGTTAGTTAGAAGTAATTCATACATATCTTTTTCGATAAAATCATCACTATCTACAAACCCAATATATTTCCCCTGAGAGAGCTCGATTCCTTTATTTCTTGCACGACTTACACCACCATTTTTTTGATGAACAACCCTTACACGATCATCTTGTTCTGAATAATGATCACAGATCAGCCCTGACTGATCTGTTGATCCGTCATCAATTAAAATTATTTCATAATTATTGATTGTTTGATTCAAAACTGAGTCGATTGTTTTTCTTAAATATTTTTCAGAATTGTAAACTGTAATAATAATACTAATTTCACACATTATACTCGCTCATTTCTAATTAACTCAATCGTATTTTTCAAAGCTTCATCTAATTCAAAAATGGGTTTCCATCCTAAGGAAGAAATTTTTTCTGTTGCTAAGATGGCTCGACTAGCTTTTGAAAAACCTTTGCGCTCTTCCTCGTCAGGCAAATCAAAAATAACTTTTTTCTGATTTATACTTGCTAATTTCTGCGCTAAGTCTTTAAGGTGCAAATCAAATTCTGGAACACCAATATTATATGCTTCTCCATTTTCTCCATTCACCAATAGAAAGAGCAAACTGTATACGATATCCCCTACGTATGCATATGAAAAATATTGATTGCCCTCACTTTTCAAAACAATATCTTCATTCTTCACAGCATTCAAAATAAATTGCGAAGATGCCTTTGAATCATTCAACAACATTGTAGGCCCAAAGGTACGACAAATACGTGGAATAACAATATCTAAATCATGCTTAGCAATGTATGCTTGACACAGACTTTCACTAGCACGCTTTCCCTCTGGATAACCTGCTCTTAAAGTATTGCAATCGATGTAGCCACAGTAATCTTCAGTAAATTTCTCTACGTCTCCTCTATTTTCACCATAAATTTCAACTGTTGAAAGAAAGGCAATTCTTTTTGGATTAGTATTAACTGCAAAATCTAAAACCTGCTGCGTTCCCATCAAGTTAGTCATAATAGTTCCAATAGGATCCGTTGCATAGACTCTAGGATGTGTGTTACTAGCTCCATGAAAAATATAATCCACTTTATCATCTAATGATATTGGTTGAGTAACATCAGCTTCTATCATATGAAAAAAGTTAGAATTTAGATACATTGAAAATCTCGATTTTAAACGTTCAAGACTTCTTCCCATTGCAAAAACATGAATATTTGCATTTAATTTCTCATTTCTTCTCATTAAAACATCTATCATATACGAACCAATCATACCCGTTGCTCCGATAATCAAAAATGAGTGGTTATCAATCTTATTCCAGTCATTTTTTGCATGGTTAATTCTATCTAATTCAGAACGATAGATTTCATTTTCTAGTAACACACTTCCACCTCTAGTCCTTCATCTTTAAATAAGCTTTAAAGAGCTCTAAATCATCTTGAGTTGTTAACTTAATATTCTTATCAGAACCTGCTGCAAAATATAATGTTTCTCCCAACTCAACCATCATAGTATTTGTATAAGAAGAATCAGTCATTCCTATATCTTCCTTTATAGCCTTATCATAAGCCCAGCTAAGTTTTCCAAACTGATACGCTTGCGGAGTGGAAACCCTTCGTAACGTATTTCGATCTATATATTGCTTAGTTGTTTCTTCAGTATCCTTTAAGAAAATTTGCTCGTTATATGGAAGAGATGTCACACCATTTCCATGTTCCTGACATTTAACAATTACGTCTGACAATACAATTTCATCCACTAATGGACGAATACCATCGTGAATAATAATTGTATCGTTTTCGTCAGAGTATTCTTTGAGAAATTGAACACCATTATTGATGGATTCTTGCCCCTTCGATCCTCCAGGAATAATCCACTGAACTTTTTTCAGTCCGTATTCCTTAATATAGCCCCATAGCGTTTCTTCCCAACCCGATTTACAAACTACTAAAACGCGATCTACTAAAGGATGGTGTTCGAATGATTCTAATGTATAAATAATGATTGGCTTCCCATCAATGGTAATAAATTGTTTAGGAATATCTTGCCCCATTCTTTTTCCAACACCGCCGGCAATAATTAATGCTGTAATCACTTATTTATCCTCCTTGTTAGTCAAATAGTAGATACCTTTGTATTTTTTATATGAGATATCTGGGTCAATAAAAACTGAATCGTGAACAGAAACCTGTTTATCTTTTGGCGGACGCTCCATGTAATTACCAAAAGTTTTTTTTAGGTAACGATCATAACCTATTGGAACAGGCATCATTCTATCTTCAAATGGTTTCTCAATGCTAGCAGAGAAATCTTCTGCATGATAGATATTCCCCATGTATCTAGGCCCCACACAAAGCTCTGTAACAAAAGGCGTTTCGACGTCTTCATACTTCATCATCTGTTTTTCTGCATACTTCCAAATACGAAAGCGAGCTTTAGAACCTGGAATGATTTTTAATAAAACTCTACTACCAGTAGCAACTAAACCGCCATGATTTTTGGGAACGATTTGATTGCAGTAAAGAGAATAAATTAAAGCCCAAATTTTTTGAATTTTTTGTTTGAACACTGACTCTGGAGCTACATCCAAAGGGAAAATATCTATCGCAATCCCATGTGGAATATCTAAATCAGCCTGATATGTTTTAATAAATGTTGTTTCGCTGTCGCGTATTGTTGTAAATAAATTATGATCTACATACTCTTCATTTGTGCGCAATATTGGATAGCGTTCATTCCAGGAACTGTTACTCCAAAGTTTATAAAAACGCTCATAATCTTTTCTAGGCATGAAAAAATCCAAATCATCATCCCAAGGTACAAATCCTCCCTCTCGAATAGCTCCTATTACTCCACCTCCACAGAAATAGCATAATAAGTCATTTTCCTTGCAGAAATCGTAGATAATTTGAGACATTTGCAACACTGTTTGTTGAATTTTTTTTAGCTTTTCATCATTACTATACATTTGACTTCTCTTTCCTGAGACTTAGTTTCTTAGTTTCTTTTCGTAAAGTTTTCCGCGTAAGCTATTAGGCAAAAGACTCACAACAACATGTGCCGAACAAGATATCAAGTAATCTGACATAGACCCTAATCCAGCTTGATAAATTGCTTTTCGTCCTTTTAACCCATTTAAAAAATATTTTTTCCCTCCACGGCGAGCATACATATCCTCACCTGTTCTAGCAAAAACTAATGATTCTTGAATATTTTTCCCTTTATATCCTGCTTTTAACAATCTCACCCAAAGATAATAATCTTCAAATCCCATCATCGGCTGATAATTACCTACATCAAGAACAGCAGATTTTTTGAACATAACTGTCATATGATTAAAAGGATTTCGCTTTTTAGAGAAATTGCATATTTCTTCATTCGTCTCTGGAACTACTCTTCTCCCGACAATACTTTCCGGTGAATCATAGAATTCGTCAATATTAGAACCAACAATTGTTAAGTCAAGATCGGAAGTAAACTCAGCGATCTGTTTTTCAATTCGTGTCGGAATCATGATATCATCAGTATCCATTCGCGCAACCAAATCATATTTACACTTTTCAACACCGATAGCTAAGGCTTTCCCCAAGCCAACATTTTCTTTTAAAGGAATTAATTTGATTAAGTCAGAACATTCTTTTTGGCACTCTTCAACAACAGACTGTAGTTGATCTGTGATAGGTCCATCCAGAACTAATACAATTTCTTTTACTCGTACTGTTTGATTAATAGCACTCTTCAAAGATGTTCTTAAGTATTCCGGTTTTTCCTTTATATATACGGACATCAATATACTAACATCTACACTGTTCAAAAAAAGCACTCCTTTTATTCAAAGATTTTCTCTTTAGGAAAATCTATTTTATCTAAAGATGTACATGCTTCCTCTTCTTCTAAACCTTGCGAAGAAACCTTATCAAACAAAATTTTTATCGTTTGCAGCAAAATCTTCATATCTAACATAAATGAGTACTTCTTGATATAAAGCAAATCAAATTTCAGCTTACTGTTATAGTCTGAAACATATTTACCATACACTTGGGCATAACCAGTGATTCCTGCGCGCACATTGTGTCGCAAGTAATAGTTAGGATTTTCTTGATTAAATTGCTCAACAAAAAAAGGTCTCTCTGGACGCGGTCCAATAATCGACATATCCCCTTTTAACACATTGATTAATTGCGGAAGTTCATCAAAACGAACAGCACGAATAAATTTCCCTACTGGAGTTACTCTAGCATCATTGCTTTTAGCTAAAACTGGACCAGATTTAGCTTCTGCAGTCGCAGTCATTGAGCGGAATTTATATATCGGAAATTCCTTTTGATTTTGCGTGATTCGAATTTGCTTGTAGATAATTGGGCCTGGCGATGTTGCTTTTACTAAAATCGCCGTAATCAGCATGAATGGTGAAGCAATCACCAATAAAATTAATGAAACTACGATATCAAACAGTCGTTTGAGCATCGCGTCTTCAGAAGGAATTCTAAATCCAGAAGATTCGATAATACTTTCATCTTCAAAATTCATAATATTCGGGTTCATTGTCACTAAATTTTCAAAAGTTGTATTCAAAAACAGCTTTTTCTCTTGTTTAGTAACCAATTGATAAACTTTAATTTTTTCAGCTTCTGGAATTTTTGATGCCAAATAAACAATATCTACATCATCAATTATTTTCACTAAGTTATCGTAGAAATGATCTAATACTACTGACTGTACCTTATGTTTATTGTTTTTTTGCGAACTAAAGTTTTTAATTGCTGGAGCAACATCCTTTTCAAATCCAAGAATCGTCACTTTCTTATCCGAGCTTAATTTCATGTAAGCTTTATAGATGATTGTACGGTAAATTATCAGTAAAACAGTACCTAGCAAGAATGAAATCAGGATAACTGTACGAGGAAAAGCAAACCAACGTCCAGCGAAAGTAATAATCATGATACCTAGAGCCATCAAAAATTGTCCAATGACTGTCACAAAAACAATATCACTGACGATTCGATTATAAAAAACGTACGTTCCTAGTAAAACATTCAATACTATAAAGAAAAGCGAAATAAATAATGCAGAACTCTCAAACGTTTGAAAGTTTCTTATTGGAATGGCTCCACTAAATTTTAGCCAAAAACTAAAATAGACAGAGAAATTATAAATGACCACGTCAACCAAAATAATAAAAAATCGACGGGCGGCGCTCCATTCGCCACTTTTATTCATACAAACACTCCTAATCCACGAAATAATCCATTACACATCTTACCATATAGGCAAAAAAAAGAGTAGCGTTCCTAAGAAAAGTAATAAAAAAGAAAAGAACAAAAAGCGATAAAATCAATTGATTTTACCGCTTTTGTTCTTTTCAGACACATAAACTATTTTATCATTTTTAAATAAAATCTTTATAATTCAACTGCATACTCTTGCATTCTAATCTTGTGGAAATAGATAAATTTTTGAAAAACGGGTTCCTGAAAAAATATGCGACTGCATATTTCCTGCTAAAACCTGATGCCATATTCTGTTTTCATTTGAACGGTTCCCCCAAAAAATTCCAATATGACAATCATAATTGATATCTGTCCATACAGGATCAAAATAAATAATGTCACCCTTTTGAGCCTTGCCACTTTTTAATAAAGTATCCACTGAATTAAAAGTATAATATTCCGTGTTGCGCATTAGTGCATCTCGCCAATTATACGCATTCGCATAGCTTCCCCATCCTTGCGTGATCCCAGAGATACGATTTAAATTACCTCCACTCCTGCGCATTACACACGCAACAAATCCTGTACAGTTCATCCCTGGACCATGACCATTAGGAGCTCCGTAAGGACTTAAAAAGGGTTCAGGATTACTTGAAGACAACCCGCGATAAGGCGTGCTAAGGTAAAAACGATCGTTTTGATGCACAGTCAACTCATTCAATACACGTTGACGCGTCGTACCCATGTACTGTGCTGCTCCACGGCGTTCTCTCACGGCGCCACTATTGACATAGCCGAACCATTTCCCATTCGAATCATATAATGAATAGTATGTCGATCCATTCATGTGCTTGTAATACCACTTAACTTGGTAGGTTTTATTGATGAGAGAATTTGTTCTAGTTTTTTCTTTCCAACTAAAATTGTTCCAGATAGAATAGCCGCTTTTTATTACTAAGACTGATTTGTTCATCGAAAAACCAGTTCCTTGCGCACCACCAGCTTTAGCCGCGCCACCTTCATTCAAATATCCTTGCCATCTACCACTATTATCATACAAAGACAAATATTTTGTGCCGTTAAAATGTCGATACCAACCGGTTACTCGATAGGTTTTTGTGTGTAGATTTTTGGTTGAACTACCATTTTTAAAATTGAAATCCTTCCAAATTGTCCAGTTATTCTTGCTCACAGTCACATATTGGTTCGTGCTTATCCATTTTCCGCCAGGGTTATTTGCTACTTGGGCTCCACCTTCATTCAAATAACCTTGCCACTTTCCTTTATTGTCATAGACTGACAAATATTTTGTGCCATTAAAATGTCGGTACCAGCCAGTCACACGATAGGTCCTCTGATATAGATTTTTTGTCGAGCTACCATTTTTGAAATTGAAATCTTTCCAAATCGTCCAATTATTTTTAGTAACTGTAATGTACTGATTGGTACTGTTCCACTTTCCACCAGAATTACCAACCACTTGGACTCCGCCTTCATTTAGATACCCCAACCAGTTTCCCTTATCGTCATAGACTGACAAATATTTTGTACCATTAAAGTGTCGATACCAGCCAGTCACACGATAGGTTCTCTGGTATAAATTTTTTGTAGAGCTACCATTTTTGAAATTGAAGTCCTTCCAAATCGTCCAATTATTCTTTGTTATGGTTATATATTGATTAGTACCGTACCATTTCCCTCCTGGATTGTTTACTATTTCTACACCATCTGCATTTAGATAACCTTGCCAAATACCAGCGTTATCATAGACTGATAAGTATTTTGATCCATTCAAATGATTATAGTATCCGGTAACTCTATAAGTTCTCTGATATAGCGATTTCGTGGAATCTCCACTTTTAAAATTGAAATCTTTCCAGATTGTCCAATTATTTTTTGTAATAGCGATGTATTGATTGGTTGAACGCCATATCCCACCAGGATTGTTTGCTTTTTTTAATGCCTCTTCTTCAACATATCCCTTGAATACCCCACCATTATCATAAAGCGCAAAATATTTTTTTCCATTGAAATGGTAATACCACTCTTTAATGTTGAAAGTTTTTTCATTGATCGTTGCAGTAGTCCCCAATTCGTCAGCAAAATCTAGGTCCTTCCAAATCTTCTGATCTTCCTTAACAATAGAGTAATAATCGTTCACAGCATGTTTGATACCCGCTGGATTATTTGTTTTTTCAACCGCTGATGCTTCCACTATACCGATCGATTGATCGGACGAATTTTTTAATAAGTAATACACTTTTTCATCATAGTGATTATAATAACCAGCGATTTTAAAAGTTTGATCCTTTAGTTCTTCTGTCGTCCCATTCTGTTCAAAATCTATAGTGAATAGCTTGGCATCCGTCGATTGTATACTGGCGTACGCGTCGTCCGATTCAGAAAATAATTTTCCTTCCTTACCAGTCACTCGTTCAGTGCTATTGGGATCAATATATCCTACTTCCCCCTTAGGATTACTTAAAATATAGTATTTCGTATCATCATCACTGGTAACTTCTTGTGCAGCCAATGTTTTTTGATAATTTTTTCCCCCGTCATCAATAATTTCGCCATCAAGATTCTTCAATAGGACGTAATTCACATCACTGATTGAAATAAAGAATTTTTCACTGATTGGTTCTGTTTGAACGCTGGGTTCGTCTTTTTTTGTAACTTGCTCCTTTTCGCTCATTGATGTCTCATCAACAGAATCAGACGAAGAGGCCACTGTTTCCGAAGAATACTCTGTGCTTTCTGTTGTTTGTTCAGCTATATCACTACTATTTAGAATACTGCCCGTTTCTGTTTGAACTGTCCCTTTAGATGATGTTTCCTCACTAGAAGCTTTAAAACCAACTAATGGAAAGCATAAAATGACTGTTAAACACCATAACCATAACACTTTTCTCTTTTTCATAATTAAACGTTAAATAATCTGAGTGATTATTTAACAACCCTCCTAACTTTCTTATCATTGTTACAAATATTTTATCATAACAACTGAAGAAATAGCTTTTATAGTCTCTCAAAGTATTATTTAGCAATGACAAACTTTGTAAACAAGCCTTAATGGTTAATGGAAGATATCCATGTATAGCATTTAAGTGCTTTGATGTAGTCATTGTTGAGATTCAGGCCCACCATGGTCAAAAAAAAGCCCATGATCGGAAGACTTCCGCCAAATAAATAATTGATTAAGGGAATTTGTATCATATACATTCCTCGCTTTCTAAATTAATTGATAGCCCTTGCGAAAAGAAATTCGCAAGGGGGGTCATAGCTGTTGTTCCCTACACAGTATGTGGTTATCAATGAACGGATTTAATTGGGAAAAGGTTTATTCCCGTGACGAATCAGGCGGTCCTTCTTTGTTTTTCTTTCTGGTTCTGTGTAGCCATTGAAGGAATCGGTTTTGTTCTTTGGTATCTTTATTTGATGAATCTTCAATCAAAGGCATAACAGTGGGTTGCTGATTGTTAGTTTCGCTATATCTGGATTGCAGAAGCGACTCTTTTTCCACTTTGATCGCTACTTTTTCTGAGTTTTCAATCGTGCTTAATTGTTTAAAATAGCGACCATGTGGTGTTTCTGGTAGTAGGGAAGATTTCGGAGTCGGTAAAGCGACTTCTTCTTCCTGTTTTTCCGCAACATCAAAGCAGCCATCTTCATCACAAGAGGCTTCCTCAACAGGCTCTCCATCGTAACGAACACCTCTCGTCTCATGTTCTGGATCAAATATTAGGGTTTCTTTATGGGTCAAAATTTTAGCGGTGACCACAGTATCAAATAGTTTTACGCCGTTTTGTGTACAAATGTCTAGGTTCGTCAATAGTTCGCAAGCTTCTTTGATCTGTGGCGCCGTTAAATTGGGATTGAGGCCCTTGTATTTCCAATTGTGGGTGCCGCCATCACTTTTTCCAAAGGTGGCAATTAAATCCTTGGTCATTGTTCATTTCCTTTCTTTGATTTTTTCTGCGTAGATTGGTTTATGATTTCATCAAGGTTCGCTAGTTTCTTCTGGTCGAACGATTGACATTAGGGAGCGAGCAACAGAAGCGACCTTCTCACCGAATTTCTTTACTGGAAAAACTCTCAGTTTCAAAGTCTTCCATTCCGGTGCCATAAAGTAGTCTTCAAAATAATAAAAGAGACGTTTCATAGTGCGGGTAGCTTTAGTGTGCATGAATACCTCGCGGACAAGATCCTTTAAAAAGTGATCAAACTCCGCCGCTCCTAATTGGCAGCGTACTTTTAAGGCTAAAATATATTTAATCGTGACACTGCTGTTTTGTGTTTCATGGTAGAAATTGGTGATTCGCTGTTCAAGTGTTTTGGCTTTTAAGTTGAATAACTGCCGAAACGACAGTGTTTGTATAACATTCATTGATGCTCATCCTTTCATTTTCAATTAGTAGTAGAGGAGGGCGGCAAGACTACCGCTACCCCTCAAAGTATTTGGTTAAAAAATAATGGTTTCAATCGTTTCGACGTACTTCGCACTTTCGACAGTGTTGAAGAGTTCTGCGCCATCTTTTTGGCAAAGTTTTACCTCTGTCATGCGTTGTAACAATCCTTTGATCTCTGTATCGGTTTTTTGAGTATCGGGATCATTGAAGTTCCAGGTGTGGTTCTTCCCTAAGCTGTTTTTAAAGGTTGCGACGAGTTTTAGCATTTTTTCCTTCCTTTCTATGATTTATTTGGTATAGCGTGATTGACTGGTTAGGATCACGCCGTCTAATTCACTGCCTTCAACTGACAAGGCTTTCATAATTTCTCCCAGTTCAAGGACCTTCTCTTCGCTAGGCTCATCCATTACATTTGTAAAGGTGATCTTCTTAGTTTTTTCTCCGCCTGCAACAATTTCTACTTGAAGCTTGTTTCCGATAGTTTGAATCATGGTTGTTTCCTCCTATTTTTTGTTTTCGGCCGGTGACTAAAAGATAAACGATTTCTAAAAAAAGTGCGAATCGCAAATTGACCAAAAAGGGGTCAATTTGACCTATTTTTTGGTAAAAAGTGCTGTTTTTAATGAAAAAGCGGTTAAATTGGAGGTATAATGGTCAATTTGCGATTTGATATTATTTTATATTTGGCGTATAGTTAAGAATTTCACTAGAAATATCTTATCGTCTATAAACGTAGGATGAACAAAAAAACTAAAAACTAAAAGATAAAGTTCTCAGTCAAACTTTTATCATGCTATATTTATTATTTTCAGTTACAGTATTTACATTATACAAAAACACAGATAACCATAAGTAAGATAATTCTAAAAAAGTATGCGGGGCGCAAAGCGTCCGCATACTTAACTAACTTTTAATCAGATTTTACTCCAAAAAAGATTATCTACTTACTTAATCCTTCGGAAGCCCATTTTGCAGAATATTGTCCACCAGCTACTAAGTCGTATTGAATTAACATATACTCTTTTAGCAATTTTTTTTGATTTTTTGATAGATTTCTTTCTTTCAACATGTTATTTTGCTCACCAACGAAGATTTTCTGCCCGTTATAAGTGTTTTGACTACTTGAATTTGGATCATTAGTCGTTGCTGGGAGATTTTGAGCGACTTCAGTTAGCAATGCATAAAAAGGAGTTATCTTTAGATTTGCCTGTTCAAGCGCTAGCGCAGAAAAAGAATATGGCGATACTAACCCATAATGGTTATCTTTCTTTTGTTCTTGAATAAATTTATTGTTATAAATAAAATAATCTGTTTCTCTAAACAGCAATGGATATTTTTCTAAATCTTCATCTTTGTAAATACCTGGCAAATGATCGCCGTACCAAACCAAGGTAATAGGTTTTTGGATCTTGTCAAGTTCAGAAATAAATGTTTTTAAGGCTTCATCTGAATAATTTATTCCTTTTAAATAAGTATTCATAGCGGATTTATTTGCATCTGTAATCCCCGTACCTTCAAACTCAAAATTATTCGACTCATAATAGTCATCATAAGGCATATGATTTTGCATTGTTGACAATTGAATAAATTGAGTTTCATTTTGATTATTCCTTATCACATCAAGAGTTTCGTTGTAGGCTGATGCGTCTGAAACATAAGGATTTTTATCAATCTTATCTAAGTGTTTAAACCCATCAGGACTTTCTAAATAATGGAATTTTTTGAAACCAAACTTTTTAAAAACATTTAATCGATTATAGAGAGTTCCCATATAAGGATGAATAGCAATTGATTGATCAAACAGATTTAAGAAACTTGGAGAAATACTCTGCTTATTCACTAATTGAGTATAAGGAATAGGTAAAGTAGCATCTAAATTACTCATATCCATACCAGTCAATGATTGCCACTCCATATTTGCTGTTCCTCCACCATAACCAGAAGAAAGCATTAAACCCGATGTTGTTTGACTCGATAATTTTTTTGTGAATGGAATAGGATCTTGTTTCAATTCAATATTTGGTAATCTTGAGGGATCGCTAAAACTTTCACTTAGTGTAAAAATTACTGTTTGATTTTCAGCCCAATTGTTACGATTCATATTTATTTTATCGGCTTTATCATTGTATTTTTTCATAATCTTTTGAATAGATTGCTTTGTATAACCCGAAGGTTCAGTCATAATTTTAACATCTACATTCATGATGAACTGTACTATTGGTCCATTCCTCATTGCACCATTCTTTTGATTAAAAAAGTGCCGATCATCTATAAATAATTTAAATAACAAATTGGAAGGAGAGTTTTGATGATTAATAAAAAATACTCCTGAAAAGCTTATAACGAGAATGGTTACGTAAATAAGTCTTCTTCTATTATTTATTTTCAATTTATATACCTTATTTAACTTACGTTGGATGATCCATGTTGAAACAGCTAATACTATCAATACAATAATAGCCACGACAATAATTACTGGGCTGATCATACTTAATATCTCGTTTATGTTTGATATAAAAACTAAATCGGAAGGTAATATTGGATCGGTTCTCAATTTAACTTTTAATACAGTGGATATTGTCAGTAATAAATTAATCATTAATGTAAAACTAAAAGCATACCAAAAACGTTTTGTAATTAGAAATATCAGCATTAAAAAAGCCATTATTATAATAACATTTAGAAATAATGGAGCTTGACGTTGTGTAAAAATCCTTAATAACGATATGATTGCGGCGTCTTTGGTTTGATAATCAGATATTAAGAACATTTGCAGTGCAGTAAAAAAATAGAAAAACAACGCTATATAGATAATCCGTCGTCGGTTAGAGAGCCATTGTTTAATTTTTAACAATTTGTCAACCAACTGCATCCAACTATTAACAGCTAACCTATGTTCTATTTTTCTAATGAATGGGATTTTTTGAATTAAACATATTAGTCCCAAAAAAATAATACTAACAGTAAGATAAATGATTACTAATAAAAAAATTCTTTTAGCCCACTCAGATGCAGAATCGGGAAATGCTTCTTTATATTTTTCAGAAATGGTATAGCTAAATAGCGGCCAATTGATTACGACTTGAACTATAACTAAATAGTTTGAAATGTATTTAAATCGTGCTTTAAAAAAGTTTAATTTCTCATTGAGAGTTTCGAAAAAGATAAAAAGACTGACTGAATAGTACACAGAAAAAAAAGTCCAAGGTTTACTAAATCTCCCTGCTGTACTAACATCTTGGTGTAAGTACATAGAAACTTTGGTCATTACAATTACCAACACCGAAAGCAATACCCCGCTAATAATCAGTTGTAAGAATTTATTTCGATATCTACTCAACAACTTAAATCGTCGGATAAAGTAACCAACTAAAAAGAGATAAGCAACCCACAATATACTATTTCCATCTGAAAAATTAAAAATATCTTTTCCAAATAAGGTTGGTAATACAATAAAAAGTATTGATAACATAGTAAAGAAGCTTTTAAAACTATAATCTGAGAATTTTTCTAAGTATGAAATAATAGTAGTACTTAATAAAAATATGAGAATAAAGGATACCGCATAGCCAAATAAATTTTGACTAATAGGAAAAAAAATAATCCAATAATCCCCTATATTTATCGATTGACCAAGTATGTTTATTAAGAGTACTACAAATATATAAATCAAATAAAATCCTGATAATGACTTCAGTGCTTTCTTTCCTGATGTTTCATTTGAATGATAGCCCAAATATAAGGCTAGAAGATTTCCTCCTATTGCAGTAATTGCAAGAAAAATATTATATACATAAAATCTAGTTGGATTTTGCGTGTATTCAGGGATAACCGTATTCGAAATAAGAATACGCTGAATTATCATAAACAGACATGCAAAGAAAATGGTTATTACACCATATTTATTCATTTGTCTTGCTCTCATCCTTTAAGTCACCTCTTTAGGAGTATTTTTGTCATTGAACGAAACATGCTTACTTTTAAAATTCTTCTAAATCAATTTAAATTTTTACGCTTTCGCACCGAAAAATCTCCACCACTTCTCGTCAAATTTGGATTATAATACGGATCATTTTCAATATAGCTTGTCCAAGTGTCTTCCATATACTTGGTTTCCTTTTCAAACCGAGCTTGCTTTTCGGGTGTGTTTTCGTATCCTCGGGATTGAGATTCGAAGTGGTATAATTCGACTCCATGTAGCCACACATTGTTGTGACCTTTCTCATATTCTCGCAAACACAGATCAACATCGTTAAAAGCAACGGTTAACTCTTCGTCAAAGCCCTTCAACTCAGCAAAATCTTTAGCTCGAATCATCAAGCAAGCTGCAGTAACTGCTAAATAATCAACGTTGATCTCTAATTTTCCAAAATAACCAAAATCTCCTCGTGGGAAAGTATGATGACCATGTCCAGCGGCACCACCCATTCCTAGTATTACACCAGCATGCTGAATCGTATTGTTTGGATAGTATAATTTTGCACCAACACAACCAATACGCTTGAACTGTGCAAAAGAAACCATTTTAGTCATCCATTCTGGCGTGATTACTTCTGTGTCATTATTTAGGAATAGCAGATACTTTCCTTTAGCAACTTTTGCAGCTAAATTATTGATGCGAGAATAATTGAATGGAATATCGATCGACTCTACAATGAAACGGTCATCCAATTGCTTCTTGTATCCAGCATAAAGCTCCTGCATCTCTGGCTGATCACTTCCGTTATCAGCCAGAATGATCTCATAATTTGAATAAGTCGTTTTTTCAATAATCGAATCTACGCAACGCTTCACGTCATCATATCCATTACGTGTAGGTATGATCACACTGACTAAGTCCTCAGATAATACTTTATAATCTACATCATATAATCCATTTCCAGCCGCATGCTGAACTGTCGCCTCGATCCCGCGTCGATTGATTGCATCCTGAACAGCTTTTAAACCCGCATCAAAAGCATAGCTTTTCGTTGATTGATCGGCTGCTGTTGAGCTTGGTAGGATACGCCAGTAATAGAGTATCTGTGGAATGTGTGCAATTCGCTCAGCAGTCGTTTGTTCTGTAAAACGCAGAACTAGGTCATAATCTTGCGATCCTTCATAGCCAACACGAAATCCTCCAATTTTTTCCATGATTGAACGACGATAAACACCTAAATGAGAAATATAATTCGTACCTAGTAATAAATCAGGCGACCAATCTGGCTTAAAGGCTGGGTCAAAACGTTTGCCTGTCATATCAATCTTATCTTCATCACTATATATCAAATCTAAATTCGCATTTTCGTTTAAGCGCTTGGCAACTTCGTACAAAGCAATTGGTGCAAGTTCATCGTCATTATCTAGTAAAGCAACAAACTCACCAGTCGCAATCTCTAACGCAGAATTTGTTGCTTTGGAAATATGACCGTTTTCAGAACGGAAAACATTTTTGATCCGAGAATCCTGAGCCGCATATTTTTCTAATAACGGTCTTACGGATTCATCCGTGGAATGATCATCTGCCATACACAATTCCCAGTTAGGATAAAACTGATTCTGAACGGACTCAATACATTTCTCCAGCCATTTTTCTTCAACGTTATAAACCGGCATCAAAATTGAAATAACTGGCTGATAATCAAATGCGGCGATTTCAGCTTTGATTGCCTCAGCATCCCAATTTTCATTTTCAACGATCCACTGCTGATAACTTTCATCGGATTGCTTATTTTGTTCCAACTTGATTCGACGCAAAGTATTCTTTAAGCCGTTGCGTTTCAAATAACCCAAGCCTTTACGTGCTTTGCCATAAAAATTCTGAATTTGTGATGGTTGTTTTGATACTTTCACAATGTTTTCTCTCGGAATAAAAGATTCATTTTGTGTATGATCACTAAAATGAAAATCAAGCGATATTTTTTCATCTGGATTTTCTACCTTAATAGTTACCTCAAAACCCATTTGCAGATTAGCACTTGTTTTATGTGCGGCTGCCACATCTGAACGTGGGTACCACTCGATTTTATCGCTAGTGACATTTTCCGAATGAACAGTGATTGTAGGCACATCTTTAGTAACTAGATCAAGAGCCCATCCTCTGATTTCTAATTGATTCGTCTCTAGTTGGAACTTGCATTGATCAATGCAAACTTGTTCATTTTTTGCCATCGGATTAGCCTCCTATGCTGAATTGATTTGGATTGACCAATGGATCATTCAATTCTTGAGAATATTTATTACTTAAAATATCATAAGCTTCTTTTTTCACACTAAAATGATTTTCACCAGGATAGCGTACTTCAAAATAGGGATCAAAAATCAGTTTCTTTTTTTCTCTTGCCAATCGAATCGAAATGTCAATACCTTTAATAGCTGCTGGCAATGATTGATCGAATCCATCTAATGCTACAAATATATCTTTTTGAATAATCAATGCATCTTCTGTAGCTGTGTAGATTTCCCGTGGCAGAGCCGGACGAAAATAAGTCCCAATCGTCTTGTTTGATAGTCCCTGCTGTTCGTACACTATTCCTTCATGGGTAGAATCAATCGTCACACCGCAGTAAAGGATTGCCTCGTCTTTACTAATAATCTTCCCAGTGACTGCTCCCACATTAGGCAAGCGTAAAAAATTTGTTGCTTCTTTTAACCAAGTAGATTTTGTCGGGACCAATTTTTCAGACAAGAACACTAAAAAATCACCATCGGCTGCTTCGGCAAGTTCATTTTCATTTTTGCCAGTAAATATCCGAACACGTTCATCGGCTACATCAGAATGATTAGTCAAAATTTCAAAATCAGACCACTCGGTGATTAAAAGTTGTTCTAATTGTTCTTCACTCGTTTTCCCACTCAAAATAATCGAAACTTTTGGTTCTGTATGATAATTAAAGTCGATCTTATAAGCACCATAATTTTTTGTCATGGTTACAACACCGTTTAGATTGCGACGGTCAAGCGCTGCTTGTAACGCATTCTGACCTGCTACATAAGCGTATTCTTTGCTTTGAGGATCCATCGCCACTGATGTTTCTATCGTTCGCCAATGGTAAAGAATATTCGGTATATGATAAATTTCTTTTGCTGCTTCTGTTGCACGTAGCACAAAGTCATAATCCTGACTGCCATTAAATTCCGTTCGTAAACCACCGATTGCTTCTATGATTGAACGCTTCACAACTACAAAATGTGTAATATAATTGTGTCCAAGTAATAACGTTTCATTCCAGTTCGGTTTAAAAAATGGATCAAAACGTTTGCCACTCATTGAGAGCTTATCTTCATCCGTGTAAATAAATTCACGGTTTTGATCTTCATTTAAGGCACTAACAACTGCTAGAAGTGCTGTATCTGCCAGAATATCGTCATTATCTAAAAAGCCAATATACTCTCCAGTTGCCACCTCAATCGCTGAGTTGGTAGCTTCGGAAATATGTCCATTCTTTTCACGAAGAACAACTTTTATGCGTTCGTCTTCTGCTGCTAATTCCTGTAACAAGGGCTTGATATGAGCCTTTGGTGAAGCATCATCTGCTAAACAAAGTTCCCAATTGGAATAAAGTTGATTCTTCAAAGAATCCACACAAGCTCGCAGCCATTTTTCATCAACGTTATACACTGGTACAACCAAAGAAATTTTAGGCTGAAAAGCTAATCCTCTTGATGCTTCGATTAGTTGTGAACGAGACGGTTCTTCAACCTTTGTCATCCATTCTTCATAATTCGCACTTTGTTGTTTAGAGCGTTGATAATTCTTTATCGCTCCAGCAAAGCCATTTCGTTTGATTGATCCAAGCAAACGGCGAATTTTTCTTGCCGTAGTTGTATTCGCAGTCTTTATCCTTCGTGCTACAACTGGATAAATTTGATCTTGATCGTCTATTAGAAGCAGCTTCACACCGTCCGTTATTTGCAAATCTTTAATCGTTAGAATAAAGCCAAACTTATCTGCGGATGCTATTCCAAATACTTCATTGACATCTGGGCGATAGATACGATTAACATTCATTTGTTTCACCGATTCTGCCATTAAAAAATCTAATGGCGCCTTCGTAGCTTCTGAAAATCCCCACCCTTTTATAATGGCTTCATTTTCAGATTCATTATTTTCAATCGTCTCAATCGTTAATTTGATTCCTTCTATTTCAATTCCTGGTTCTAGCTCTAAAAAAGGAATATTCTTCAACTGATAGTCATACTTATCTAGATAGTTCAGTTTCAAAGAAAGTAAACGATTTAATCCCTTTTCGTATCTGAGGTCATCCATCATTTTTTCTTCTGCTGGGAAGAATTCTTCTTCATTTAAAACATTTACATTTACTGAATATTCTTTTCCGGCTATTGCTGCTCCATCAACAACCACATAAGGTTCTTCTGCAATCTCAGGGAACATAAAAAGATCTTCTTGGTACCAAGAAGCATTTGTTTCTTCAATTTTCAGGAGCCTATTTTGCACAATAACAGATAGTTGAATTGAAGCAGGGACTTTACCGATAACAATTCTTAATTTCTTAGTATCCTCAGGTGCATGATGAACGGTACTTTTATTTTCGCCGGTTTGATTATTAAATATATACGGCTCTACTTCAAATTTACCATTAATAAGATAAGCTAATTGTATTTGCTTATTGTAATTTGAATTAATTGGTTCGACACGCTCTGGATTCGTAACAGGTTCTTTGCGCAATGCATAAAAATATTGATAAACTTCGCCAAAGGGACGATTTTTGAAATCATAACGAACCATCTCAGGCAAGTCTTCGTAACTCGCAGACAGTTCATTTTGTCCAACCTGTGCGTAAGTAAAGTCTTCTCGACGTATTGACAAACCAATTCGATCAAATAACTCTTCGAATCCTTTTTGCGTATAAAAACTGTTATGTGTGCGATCCAGTAAACCGTATTGTTTCCAGTCCAATTTATTATTAAACAAATCAATCAGTACTGAATTATGCGCCAAATTCGGGAATGTTAATAGTATCTCTCCATTTTGAGCCAAAAATTTACTGGCCTTCTCCAGCGCTTTTTCCGAATCAGTCAAATGCTCTAAAACATCTGCAAAAATAATAAAATCGAAGCTTTTACCAGCAAAATGATCGCACCATTTATATTCTTCAATGTTTCCTAAAAAGCCGTCTTGGGCAAAGCCCATGACGTGCTCAAATAAGATCGGATCAAACTCAACAATTGATACTTCACATTTTTTTTCATTGATTAAATACTTAGTCATTCGACCATTACCTGGACCAAATTCTAAAACAGATGAACTTTCAGGGATCTGGCTAATAATCTTCCCAACACTTGTATGTTCTTCAAGCGACAAATCAAAATCATACTTCATTTTAAATCGTATCCTTCCACTTATGATCCAAGACAACGATGCCTTCACCAACATATTTACCAGAAATAAACATGGTTAAATACCTTGTTTTATAAACCAATGGCACGGTCGCGTTTTCTTCAAAAAGGGCTACATCAAAATAATATTCGCCGCCTAAAAGTGCCATCTTTTCGTATTCTAAATAGAAGACATTCTCTCCCTTTTTCCAAGGAATTGATTCTTCATCCAATAATGTATTTAACCCGCACACGTAATTATTATCTACAGTTCGGATAGCCACACCTAAAACAGGTTTCTTTATAGAATCGTCCTTCACATTATATACTACCTTTATAACTACCTTACTATCTTGTTCAACGATTTCTAAAGGTTGCAGATGTCCATCTAATAATTCAGCTGATTTCACTTCCACGATATCATAAGCAGAAAAATCTTCAGATGACGAGTTTTCACGATCAACTGTTTTTAAAGATTTCTTTTTCAAAAAATTTTCATATGTTTCAGTGATTTCCATCGTCTCGCCTTCAGCTTCTACGACACCGTTTTTCAGCCAATACACTCGATCACAAAAACGGCGAACTGCGTTTACATCATGCGAAACAAAAAGAATTGTTTTTCCAGCATTTCGTAGCTCAGTGAATTTTTCCATACATTTTAATTGAAATTCTAAGTCACCGACGGCTAAGGCTTCATCCACGATCAAAATATCTGGATCGACATTGATTGCCACTGCAAAAGCAAGGCGGACGAACATTCCACTCGAATATGTTTTAACAGGTTGATACAAGTGATCCCCGATATCAGCGAAATTGATGATGTCATCCACCTTTTCAGCCATCTCTTCACGAGAATAACCTAATACCATCCCATTAAGAAAAATGTTTTCATAACCGCTGTATTCTGGATTAAAGCCTGAACCCAGCTCCAAAAGCGCTGCAATATTTCCCTCAATCTTTACTTCACCTTCAGAAGGTGTTAGTACACCCGTAATGATTTTTAAAATCGTTGATTTTCCCGAACCATTTTCACCAATAAAACCAATCATCTCGCCTTTTTCTACTTTAACATTCACATCATTTAAAGCATAAAAAACTTCATGGTATGTTTTTCTTGTTGGACTCAAGGCTTCCTTCAGGCGATCAGATGGCTTTTTGTACATATCATATTTTTTAGTTAAATGGTTTATCTCAATTACAGTTTCAGTCATTTAGATTTATCTCCTTATAAAACATCAGAAAAATGTGGTTTTAAGCGTTTGAAGACGATACTGCCTATTACTAGTAAAATCAAGGTAACAGCCCAGAAATAGATTGATAACATCGGCTTTTCCCAGAACCACTGCTCACCAAAAAATGCGTCCCGATAGCCTTGGACAACATAAAACATGGGATTGAATTTCAAAATAAACTGAATCGTTGGGTGCGCCGCAAATTGATTGATGCTCCACAATACTGGCGTCCCCCACATTAGCGCTTGCATAATAACACCAATAAATTGGTTAATATCTGGGAAAAAAGGCTGGATTGATGACGTAATCCAAGTCAATCCTGTTAAAAACATCATCATCGCAAAAAGATAGTAGAACATCTGCAAAATATGCAAATCTGGTACCACCTGATTAAAGAGTCCTACAACAAGTGCAATAATAATGAAAAATACATGCATATACATAGCAGAAAATAATTTAACAGATGGTAAAATTCGAATGTTAAAAACAACTTTTTTCACTAAATAGCTGTATTCACGAAAAACATTTGTAGCTGAACCTAATACCTCTGAAAAATACATCCATGGTACTAAACCAGTCAATAGAAAAACAATAAATGGATATTTACCATCTGTCATGGCTGCTTTGAATCCAACACCGAACACAAACCAGTAGGTCACTACCATCACTAATGGATTCGCAAAAGCCCAAAAAATTCCTAAAGCTGACCCGGCATAGCGGGCCTTGAAATCATTTATAGAGAATTGCTTTAGTAATGTACGATTCTGGATAATCTCTTTAAAAAAACCAAGTAAGTCTTTGAACATTTTCTTTCCTCTCATCTAACGCTTTATTTATTACTTCTATAGTTGATTAACGTTATTATTCTACAGAAAGATATATGTAAAAGCAAGGTTATTAAGAAAAGCTTCGCTATTTCAGTCAAGCTTTCAATCTCTTAATTTTGGCTTATTCATATTAACATATAGTCAAATTTCGCGTAGACCTAAACTACGAATTATCAGATAAAAAGAACTAATGCTGTTAAACTTAAAAAGCTAAAATTCTATTAAATTTTATAAAACATTTATACTTACCCTATGTTGAACTAAATTTTGATTTATTAATGAATATAGCTATTTTACTTAGAAAAACTTTTTTATTAAATAGAAAATGAAATCTTCAAAACGTACTGCAAATTTGGCACTGAAACAAAAAAAGTTTAGATGTCTGACACAACATCTAAACTTTATTCATTATAATCTCCTGCGATTTTTCCGCGAGGGCTCTATTTCAAGCTCTTCATCTCTCTGATCGAACACATTTGTTGAATAGTCATAGAATTCTTTAATCTCAGGGTTTTCTTGCCAAGCAAGACCTAACAAACAGAAAGTGATTGGAATCCAATAAGGTGCCATTAGAGTATCTTCCATCGTTGATTGCAACAAAATAGCAAAAAAAGCGATAATGAAACTAAATTGAATAGCTTGAGTTTCCTCCCTAATAATAAGCGACCAAATATTATATAGTATGAATAGACTGATGAGGACAAGTCCAATTAATCCAAATCCGCCTAATATCGCATTATAGCTGTTATGGTTTCCTAAGATTTGCTCCCCACGCTTAAAGGTGAACGGCGGCATCCCCACCAAGAATTGTTTTCGAACTTTAAACAGCGTATCATAAAATTGTTTCCAAATATCTTCACGCCCAGTAAACAAATCAATATTACTCGAATTTGCCAAATAAAGTGATAATGGAAAAATACCTATAAGAAAAACACTGTACACGACGCCATAAGCCCATCTAACTTTTTCCTTCAAAAAATTAGGCCATGCGTCAAAAAGAACGAAGCAGACAACAGCAAAAAATGCTGCTTGGGATTGAACGACCCACGTACATGCTAATGCGATAAAATAAACTACAAACTTAAGTATTTTTGCCCATGTCCAATCCAGTGATTGCAACAAAGTGGCGATCAGAAAGCTTGAACACATCACACTGCTACCAATCGTGTTTGTATTAATCCAAATCTCCTGAAGCTTATTGCTCTTATCCCAAATACTATTACCAGATGTCGGTGTTGGAATCTCTGAAAAAATTCGGTATGCCGTGATTAAAAGAATTATCAACATCAATCCAGCAAATATCAACCGTAGTTCCTTCGTAAATTCAACTAATTTAAAATCCAAAACAACGAAAATAATCAAAGCAATCGTTATGTCCAAGAAAAAATCAGCCTGTCTCATGGTATCAAATTGATGAAAGAAAAGAATTGAAAGCAGTGCAACTCCAACCCAAATCATATCAGCCCATTTCATCCGATAACAATTCAGCACTAAAACCATCGTAGCACCAAGCGGCATGTAACGACTCATATGTGCATAAATGTTAAACATTTCAGGCGTGCCGATTCCTCTAGTCCAAAGGAAAAAGCATAATAGTGTCATTCCGATTAGAATAGATGCACTAACTAAGTTCAAAATAGCTGCTGTGCCTTCTTTTACTCGTCCCATTTTTCTCTCCGACTTTCTCTTAATTAATATACTCACCATAGCTTGGCGCCGGCTGTGGAATTTCCTGATAGTTCTCCGTTCCGCCAACTGGATCAATCTCATCTTCAGGTTGTACCTGTTCTTCATCTGAAGTAAAGCTCAACTTATAAATTGACCACTTGTCTTTATCCGGACCATAAATGCGTTCAAATTGTGCATAGTTTAATGAGTTATAGTCCTCCATCGGACGTTTACTAATTACATATTTAAATCCTAGTTTTTTACAATCTGTAAAATTGAGATAAACCGTAAAATTATCAGGTCGATCCAAGTGGAATCTTGTTGCTTCCGATACAGCAAACGCACGTGTATGCGCATAACGGTTGTAGATTTTCTCATTCTTACCTTTTGGATCAATCTCATGCCATAACTTCATATCTGGATAAAAACGTACAGAATTAATCGTCTTCACACCTAATGCTGGAGTAAAATTATACAAATCCCCCTCTGAAAGCCATAATGCATCGGGGTCTTTCTTTTTAATTTTAACGATTTCTTCGGCCAATGTCTTCTTATCAATCGCTCCAGTTCCACGTACGACTGGATTAACAAAAATTCCTGAGACTAAAACAATCACAGTCATCCCCAAGATAAACACTTTTTTCAATTTGAATAGCACGCAGAAAAGAAGTAAAGCGAACACCACAAGTGTCATAAAAATTTCAAAATTATTAAAATACAACCCCATTACTGAGGAAATGACAGAATGAGAAGCCTGTATCATAACAAGACCAAATATTATTAATTTTATCCACCAAGAAACTTTTACATATTCCCATAAGAAATTTATCATCCATAAACTTAATAATACCGAGCCAAAACCTAAAGTTACTAAACCACGTGTACTTGTCACATAAGTCAACATCAAAGTTTTTGCGATGCCATGACTATAGCCGAAATAGGTCCAACCAAAAACGAAACAACAAAACAACCCTAAAATTACTCCCAAATATTTTTCTTCCTTGCCTCGTTTAGAAAAGAAAACAAATGGTGATAGCAATACTGTCAGAGGAAATAAATTGAAATATGATGCGACTTCCCCGTTGTTTGTCCCATAAAAATCGAAGTCTTCAAATGGGATTTTCCAATTTGTCAAAAACAGAAAATAATCTGATAATGGACGGCCCCCGCCTTCAGCTTCACGATGGCCTGGATAAATAGTGTTCATCGTCGCATCGATAGCATCCTTTGATGTATTATAAAAATGTAAAAGAATAAATACGATTAGTCCAAGACCACCAATAATAATCGGTAAATCCCAAATATCTAGTACTATTTTTTTTCGGAAATGAATCAATGTGCCGAACAACCAAAATAGAATTAGATAAGCCAATGGCACTTGGTGGGCAGGATACAATACTAAGACAAAACCAATGCCATTAATCACAATTAAGCTCATCATAAGTAGACGCAAGATTTTGTTGTCGTGCTTAGCAATAAAATAATAACTTGCTACCATAATCGCCAGCGTAAAAAATATTAAATCTCCTACATGCTGCATAAACCACCATTGAATTGAGGGAGAAAAAGTGATCCAGAATGCCCCCAACAATGACAAGTACTTATTACGTTTGGTTAGGATCATGACCAATTCGAAGCTCAATAGAAGCATCCCGATAATTTTAAATCCCCAATAAAAGGAGAGTCCTCGTTCTTTCCCTAAAAAAAGAAATCCCCAATTGAATGGTTTTCCTATCACAGTTATATCCTTAACAGGCGAGTTGTAAGCAAGAATCATGTTTTGGCCTTCTTTGCCATACTGCTTGTTTACGACTGGATAATCACTTTCAGCTTGTGAGAAATAAAAAGGCGTTTGAACCATCCATTCATCCGAACGAACAGCTCTATTTTCACCAAAAATGACATCAGACTTCTTGTCGTCACTACGTTCAGAAACAATTTTATCCCAAGAACCTATCGAACTCCCATTTAAGTTTAGTACGACGATTAAAATAAGAAAAAGTATGCCTATTATGTATCTAAAGCGAATGATTTGATCAATAATCCATTCAAAAGGATTCGTCTTCTCATATGGCACTTCCCTAGTCCGCTTTTCTGCCCGTGTTTCCATTTTTTCCTCCTGAAATTAAAAATTCGAATGTCATTTTTCCATAGTTAAATCTTCCAGTTAAAATCTGTTTACATCCCCGAAGTAATAACTGCCTTCGATATTGAGGAAGCAATTGTTTGTTATATAAATAATAATAGCATTTTTCAGCTTGAATGATTGCTAGATAACGAGAAAGATTCATATGATTTTTATAGTCTAACACTGATAATTGATGTTCTAGTTCATTTGAAAGAATATAGATTTGTTGATGTTCGTTAAAGATACGCCAGCAAAGCCAATGATCCAAGTAGTCTAATGGAAAATGAATATTGTATCCGCCCAGTTTTCGTAAAAAAATCGTTCTTATTGCCGTTCCTGAATTAATTACCATAATATCCTTAGAATATACACGATCTTTTTTAGGTAATTCTGTATGTAATGGACGCAAAGTATCGCTACGTACAGGAGAAATTTGTCGTTCATTGTCTGTTACTATCGGAGCCACGGCTGCGACAGTTTCTGACAATTCTGAAGATGTACTAATTAGTTCACTTAAGTATTCTTTCGTTAGCTTTGTATCTTGATCTAAGGTCATCAGCCATTCTGTGTCATCATTGCTTTGGTCCAAAGCGTAATTATAAGCCTGAGCCAATCCAACATTTTTTTTACTGTGATAATAAATGAAACGCCCTTCTAATTCTACTGGTTCTGTCCCCTGCTCACTGTTATCAAAAATCAAAATTTTTCGAATTTCTGGAAAAGCTCCAGAGGCAAGAAGTTGGTTTAAGCTTATGATCGTCGGTGACTCAGAAAACGTCATATTATAAAGAACCACCACTACTTCAAACAAATCTCTCACCTCTAGCTTCTTTCTTATTGTTTTGCTTCTAATTCAAGGAAACTATTCAATGCTTCTTGCCACGTAGGTATTTCAAAACCTAATCCTTTGGCTTTACTTAAGTCCATGATTGAATATTGCGGACGAGTGGCTTTTTGCGGATACTCCTCAGAAGTCACTGGTGCTACTTCTACATCTGTATCTTTCAAAATTTCTTTTGCGAACTCATACCATGAACAGCTGTTTTCATTCGATAAATGATAAATGCCGAATGGTGCTTTCTTTTCAATGACGAATACCATAAATTCTGCTAATGTCCGTGTCCAAGTTGGTCGGCCGAATTGATCATTTACAACCGTCAAACGATCATGCGTTTTAGCTAATTTCTGCATGGTATAAATAAAGTTATGACCATAGATGCCAAATACCCATGAAGTACGGATGATATAATAGTCATCCATCGTTTCTTGTACAGCTTTTTCGCCCAATAGTTTCGTTCGGCCATATTCGCTTAATGGGTTTGTCGTATCGTCTACTTGATACATACCTTCTTTTTTCTTACCATCAAAGACGTAATCCGTACTAATATAAATTAATGTTGCTCCGGTAGCTTTTGCTGCTTCAGCAACATTACGTGTGCCTTCCACGTTGATTTTTTCATCTAACTCTTTTCCTTCGTCCTCCGCCTTATCAACAGCAGTGTAAGCAGCACAATGATAGATAATTTCTGGTTTCATATCTGTAATGAACTTGTACGTACCCTCTTTATCGGTAATATCAAGCTGATCAGCATCTGTTGAAAGATACTCAAGCTTTTTTTCATCTAATAAATGACGTAACTCTGTTCCTAATTGTCCGTGTCCACCTGTAATTAAGATCATTTCTATCGACTCCTTTTCTCAAAAAAAGGCAGGTTACCCCTGCCAGATTCAATTAGTATTATTGGCCGTTTTTGGCGTAATTACTTTCGACCGCTTCTTTTTCAGCACGCCACCACTCTTCATGCTCAGTATACCATTTAATGGTGTCTTTCATACCCGCACGGAAGTTCGTAAATTCTGGTGTCCACCCTAATTCTTCTCGTAATTTTGTTGAATCGATTGCATAACGTAAATCATGCCCAGCACGATCCTTTACATGATCGTATGCGTCTTTTGGTTGACCCATTTCTTCTAAGATGATCTCCATTACGGTTTTATTATCTTCTTCTCCATCCGCACCAATCAGATAGGTTTCACCAATCTTACCCTTGGTTAAGATTGCCCAAACAGCAGAAGAATGATCATTAGTGTGTATCCAATCTCGCACATTCTTACCGTCACCGTACAATTTTGGACGAATTCCGCTCAAAATGTTTGTAATTTGACGGGGAATGAATTTTTCAATATGTTGATACGGACCATAGTTATTTGAACAATTTGAAATTGTCGCCCGTAATCCAAACGACCGTACCCAAGCTTTTACTAATAAATCTGATCCTGCTTTGGTTGACGAATATGGACTTGAAGGATTATAAGGAGTTTCTGACGTGAATTTTTCTCCTTCACCTTCTCCATGTCCTGGTAAGTCTTCTCTCAATGGTAAATCGCCATAAACCTCATCCGTTGACACGTGATGATAGCGAACATCATTTTTACGACATGCTTCAATCAATGTATAGGTTCCAATGATGTTCGTTTGAACAAAAGGAAATGGATCTTTTAGAGAGTTGTCATTGTGAGATTCAGCCGCATAATGAACAACCGCATCTGTTTTTTTGACTAAACGATCAACTAACTCTGCATCAGCAATATCGCCAACTACTAATTCTACTCGATCTTCAGGTAATCCAGCTAAATTTTCCTTGTTTCCTGCGTAAGTTAATTTATCTAAAACAGTAATGTGGACATCTGGATGATTATTTGCAACATAATGAACAAAGTTAGAGCCGATGAAACCTGCTCCACCAGTTACGATAATATTTTTCATCAATTATCTACCCCTTAAATTTCACCATAAACGAAAGGATTTTCAGCTTCAAATTCTTTCAAGGTTGGTTGTTTTGCATCTTTTTCTGATGTGATGGCTTTTTCGATATCAATCGGCCAATCAATCGCTAAATCTGGATCTGCAAATGAAATACCACCATCTGCCTCTGCATCGTAATAATTATCACACTTGTACATGAAATTGACATTTGGGGTCAATGTAACAAATCCGTGAGCATATCCTCGAGGAACTAACAATTGACGATGATTATGCTCAGAAAGAATATAACCTTCCCATTTCCCATAAGTTGGACTTCCTTTACGGATATCCACGATGACATCGAGAACTGCTCCCGTCACAACGCGAATCAATTTCGTTTGGGCTGATTTTCCCTTTTGAAAGTGCAAGCCTCGCAGCACACCTGGTTGTGTTGAAAGTGAATGATTGTCTTGAATAAAATCAAAATCTATTCCAGCTGCTTTGAAGTCTTCTACTGAAAAACTCTCAGTGAAAAAGCCGCGGTGATCGCCAAAAACTGCTGGTTCAATAATTTTTACATCTGTTAAATTTGTTTCTGTTACCTTAATTTTCCCCATGCTTATTCCTCTTCTGCTAAACGTAATAGGTATTGTCCATACTGATTTTTCTTTAATGGTTGGGCGAGTTCGATCAATTGCTCTTTTGTGATATAGCCCATTCGATAGGAAATCTCCTCTAAACAAGCCACCTTCAAATTTTGACGCTTCTCAATCGTTGAAATAAATGTTGACGCTTCTAATAATGATTCGTGAGTACCAGTATCTAACCACGCAAATCCGCGACTCATTACTTCTACAGATAATTTATTGCGTACTAAATATTCTTTGTTTACATCAGTGATTTCTAACTCTCCACGCTCAGAAGGCTGGATGTTCTTTGCAATTTCTACTACATCATTGTCATAGAAATACAAACCAGTTACTGCATAGTGAGATTTTGGTTTTTCAGGTTTTTCTTCGATTGACACGGCTTGCATCTCATTGTCAAACTCCACCACGCCAAAGCGTTCCGGATCATTTACATGATAACCAAAAACTGTTGCACCTTCAGTTTTCTTAGCTGCTCGTTGCAGCATGCGGGACAATCCATCACCATAATAAATATTGTCTCCCAGAACTAAACAGACACTATCATCGCCAATAAATTCTTCACCAATAATAAAAGCCTGTGCCAAGCCATCCGGACTTTCCTGAACAGCGTACTCAATGTGGATGCCTAATTCATTTCCATCTCCAAAAAGATTTTCAAACCTTGGTGTATCTTGTGGTGTTGAGATAATTAAAATCTCATTGATCCCAGCCAGCATCAATGTTGACATTGGGTAGTAAATCATTGGTTTATCATAAACCGGCATTAATTGTTTCGAGGTTGCTTTAGTTAGAGGGTATAAACGAGTTCCGCTACCCCCTGCTAAGATAATTCCTTTCATAATTACGCTCCTTTTTAATACATACGAACATATTATACCTGATGTTAGTTATTAGAAGAATCGTTTTGCTATTTTTTTTTGATTTCTTTTATTCTTTTTCTTACCAATTGCAACGCATTCCAGCGCCACTTAAATTGTTGGATGTGCGAAGCAGTGGTCTTAATTTCCGAAGCGTTCAAACCATGACGACGATAATAGACCAATTGATCAGGAATAAAGACAACTCCTCGATAATAATCAGCTAATAAGCCAATCCACATATCGTGCATCGGAACTTCTTGCGGAATCGGTAAGATAATCTCTTTTAATCCCGATCGAAATGCCATACCGGCACCAATATAACTGCTTTTCACGAGATTATGCCAAAAACCAGAATGTGTATGGCGCATCGCTTGATAAGAAGGAACCAAAACTTCAAAATTATTGTCCACAATAACCAAATCAGAAATGACAGCCTGTGTTTGAGGATTATCAAAATAAGGCATTGTTTTTTTTACCTTATCCGGAAGCCAAACATCATCCTGATCACTCAAAAAAATAATTGAATGCGCACTTTTTTCAATTGCATTTGCAAAATTAGCAATCAAACCTTGTCCATTATTTCGAAAAAGCTTGATCCGTGAATCTTTTGCTTCCAACTCTAATAAAAATTCCCACGTTCCATCTGTTGAATGGTCGTCGGAAATAATCAACTCATCATGCTCCGAGAGCTGTGGGAATATGCTATTCAATTGTTCTTCAATAAAGTGACGGCCGTTGTACGTTGCCATACAAACAGATATCCGCTTCTCGGATTGCTTTAGCATCCCCTACCTCCAAATTTAAAAGAATTGCCAGCCCCATTTTTGAAAGTATTTTCTCATGGACTGTAAAAAAATGAAAAATAAGTGTTGATTTTTAACTGCTCCACGCTCATATAAATGAATAACTGAAAATTGAGGACTGTATAACGCCTTGTAGCCAGCTTGCTCCATTTTACAACAAAGATCATTGTCCTCAAAATACATAAAGTAGCGATCGTCAAATCCATTGATTTCATTGAACTTGACTAGATCCACCACCATAAAGCTGCCAGAAATCATTCGTACAAAACTATCTTGATCATCCGGTAAATCACGACATTCAAATTTTGCTAACCGTTTTGCAAACAGCCTTTTAACAAACTTAAACGGAATAAACCGAAGCATATAATCAAAGACATCTAAATGATTACGTATCAGGTATTGTGTTGTTCCATCCTCATTCAAGATTTTGGGAGCCAAAAGTCCACATTTGGGATGATCAGCTAAATGCTTAACCATTTCATTTAAATGATTTTCTGACAATATAATATCGGGGTTAAAAATAATTCCATAACCAGAAACACCTAAGAGATTCGCGTTATGTCCGAAGCCAAACCCTTTATTTTCTTCAAAGAACTCAATCGATACAAATGAATACTTAAGGTATTTTGCTAAACGTTCTTGGTATTTCACTTCAGACGCATTATCAAAAATCTTAATTTGAATTGATTGATCTTTACCTAGCGATCTGATTAATGAATCTAGACTTAAAAAAATCTTGTCGCTGTTATGAGTCACAATGCTAACAGTCACATTCATATCATTTACTTTCATAAGGGACGTCAACACTCATTTCTTGAAATATTTGCGCAATACCTGCGAACGGTACTCTTTGTTCCCAAAGAAACGAAAACTTTTTGTAATAATTCCATATTTTTCCGGAATCAACCCAATCAACTCTAACAGGAAAGTCAAAGCAAAAACCATTGCAATAATCAAAACAATCGTTCCCACTCTGCTCGTATAGTTTAATAATAATGCAGTAAAAGAAAATAATACGGCAATGGCGTAAATCGTTAATACAGCTCCACGATGAGTAAATCCCAAATTCAATAAGCGATGATGTAAATGCTGCTTGTCGGCCATTGAGATCGGCATGTTGCTTGTTTTACGACGTATCATGGCAAAAAAGGTATCTGTCACTGGAACACCCAGAATAATTAAGGGAGTAATCAAAGAGATAAAGGTAACATTTTTTAAGCCTTGTAAAGTTAATACAGAAATCATAAAACCTAAAAACAGAGCTCCAGTATCGCCTAGATAAATCTTGGCCGGATGAAAATTATATGGGAAAAAACCTAATATACTTGCAACTAAACAAAAAATAGCTAAAGATATAAACACCTGTGATGAATGCAAAAAGAAATACCCTATTATACCGATTGTCATCAAACTAATGATTGATACACCTGAAGCAAGTCCGTCCAATCCATCGATCAAATTCAATGCATTCGTAATACCAAAAATCCAAAACAATGTAGCTGGCAAACTCAGCCACTCTAAGTTAATTCGACCGAATAATGGAGCGGTAAAGAAGTCAAAGCGAATACCAGCGTAATAATAGATCACTAGACCAGCCAGTAAAATGCCTATACTTTTTTGTTTTGGAGAAAGTTCGAACTTATCATCTAGCAAGCCTGTGATTACGATAATTAAAGCGCCTAACAAAATTTTACTAATATAGTCAAAAGGAATCGCATCACGAAATAAAAATAGTGAAGAAATAGCAAAAGTAATAAAAATCGGCAAGCCACCAGCACTTGGCATTGGCACTTGATTCATTCGGCGCGCATTAGGATTGTCGACCAAACCAGTTTGTACCGAAATTATTTTAAAAATCGGAGTCAAAATTAATGCAATCAAAAATGTTAAAAAGTACTTAATGATCAATCCGAATGATACTAACATGTTGACACCTGCCTTTTTACTAAAAATTATTATAAAGGATTCAACCACCTTTACAAGGTTCTCATGAAATCTTACAAAAAATCTTGAAATTATTTTTTCTTTTTAATGAAGCGATCCTTCAATTTATTCAACCATTTATTCAAACGATTAGATCCTTCCTTAACCTCTTGTCCTGTACGATATTCCTCGATAGTCACATTTAATACCCCGCCTAAAATAATAATGGTAGCGGCAAAATTCAACCAAAACATTAAAACAATAAAACTTCCAATGATTTGATATCCTGACACACGTTGAGCGAAAGTACGTGCGTAAATACTGAAGCCTTGAGCTAAAACTATCCAGCCCACCGTAGCAAAAACGGTTCCTGGCAATGCATATTTTATCCGTACATGTGCATTGGGAATGACAATATACAGACCTCCAAGGATAACCAATAAGCCAATCAATGTTACAGGCCAACGTAACGCTAAGAAAGTATTGATAATATCCGGTGAGAAACGCAACAATTGCTGCAAAGCATCCAAGATCACTTGTCCTGCACTGAAAAAAAGTGCGACAGCAATGATTGCCATCATTAGTACACCAACAATTCCAACCGACACAATACGGCTAATAACGAAATTTCCACGATCTTCAACACCGTACGCACGATTAAGTGCGGTTTGCAAAGCATTAATCCCACGGCTTGATGACCATAATGCCGCTAAAACGGAAATGGAAAGCATTCCACCTGAACTGCTTTCTAACAAGCTTGTAATGGCTGGCTTCAAAAAACTGAAGACATTTGGAGGAATGGCCTCGCTCAAATAAGGCAAAACTGTTTCAGGAGTAATGTTAAAGTACGGCAGCAAATTACCAACAATAATCAAGATAGGGAAAAAGGATAGCAACAAATAATAGGCAACTACCACTGAGCGGTCGCCTATTTCTGTCTCTGCTAAATGTTTTTGGATTGATTGGATGAAATCCATTAATTTCTTGTTATTTTTAATTTTATCTATTGGCCCCATAGCATCCTCGTCGTTCTAATAAGTTCCTTCTTCACCTTGTGAAGTCAAGATTTTTGGACCCTCTTTCGTAATTGCTAGCGTGTGCTCATATTGCGCACACCAACCACCGTCTTGAGTATAAGCTGTCCAGCCGTTAGGATCCATCTTCATTTGCCAAACACCAGTATTAATCATTGGTTCAATAGTAATAACCATACCTTCTTTTAATCGTAAGCCCTTGCCAGCCACACCATAATGTGGAATTGCAGGTTCTTCATGGATTGTTGGTCCAATTCCATGTCCAACAAAATCACGTACAACTGAAAATCCCTCGCCCTCAGCATAGGTTTGAATAGCATGACCGATGTCACCAATACGATTGCCCACCTGTGCTTGTTCGATACCTAAGTACATAGCTTTTTTTGTTACTTCCATTAACCGTTTAATTTCTGGTGTCACTTCTCCTACCGCATAAGACCAGCAAGAATCAGACATTGCACCTTTATACTCTACACACATATCAACCTTGATTAAATCTCCATTTTTTAAAGGTTTTTTTCTTGGAAAACCATGACAAATCTCGTCGTTAATACTGCAGCAGGTTGCATATTCGTATCCTTCAAAGCCGATTTGAGCAGCCACACCACCATGACTTTCAATAAAGTTTCTAACAAAGTTCTCTATATCCATACTGGTAATTCCCGGCTTTATGAAATCCCGTAAATGACGATGCACATCAGCCAGTAATTCACCTGACTCATTCATCATTTCAATTTCTCGGGGTGATTTCAAAGTAATCATTTTCTCGTCTCCTTATTTTTGTTAATTATATTCTGGTGAAAATATTTTTGTCGGTCATCCAGCTAAGCGAAATTCTCTTGATTGGAATTAATGCCGCTTTAAAAGTCTGTGAATCTCTGGACGAACATCCTTTTTCATCTTGTCCATTTTAACATAACCCTATTAAGCGAACAAATGGTTAGAGAACAGTGATTTCCTTTTGATTTCTATTTTGATATAATGACCATAAATTTAGCTTAAAGCTACGGATGTCCGTTCAACTTTAATTAGTTCTTCTTGCTTTAATGAGAAGACCGATTCGACATTCGAAATTGAATGAAATTTTCCTTGTAAAATTAATTCATTCAAATTAATAAGGAGGAATTCTTTTGACATTAGCAAAAATTGTTTACGCCAGTATGACTGGTAACACCGAAGAAATCGCAGATATTGTGGCTGAAGCCTTCGAAAATTTAGATGTAGATGTAGAAATCGATGAATGTACACAGGTTGACGCTGAAGATTTTGAAGATGCGGATATTTGTGTGGTTGCGACATATACTTATGGCGAAGGCGACCTTCCTGATGAAATCGTAGACTTTTACGAAGAACTACAGGAATTAGATCTAAACGGAAAAATTTTTGGTGTTTGCGGATCTGGCGATACATTTTATGATCAATATTGTAAGTCTGTTGATGATTTTGACGCCGCCTTTGCAAAGACTGGAGCCACTCGAGGAGCAGAGAGTGTAAAAGTGGAAATGGCTGCCGAAGAAGAAGATATTGAAAACTTAGAAGCTTTCGCGAAAAAGCTTGTTGCAGCTATAGCATAAGTGAAACCTAGATGGACCAAAACAATTGGTGCATCTTTTTTGTTTTATGAAGGTTTTCAGAATTATTATATACATTAATGAATCTCATTTTCTTTTTAGAATATCGAAGAAATGCTAAGATAAGAATATCGAATTGGAGGGATAAGAATGGTTTTAGCTAATTTTGACACACTCTTAAAAAAATACGCCCATTTGATTGCAAAGGTTGGTGTAAATGTACAGAAAAATGACACTGTTGTCGTATACGCCAGTGTTGATCAAGCTGTATTAGCTCGGCTTGTTACAAAAGAAGCTTATCAATTAGGCGCAGCAGAAGTTATTGTCCAATGGAATGATGATGAAATTCAACGGGAATTTTTAAGTCATGCAGCTGATGAACAACTCAATGAAATTCCTGCTTACAAAGTGGATGAAGCAAATACATTTGCCAAAAAACGAGTTACTCGAATCAGTATTGTTTCCCAAAATCCAGACGCTTTATTAGGTGTTGACACGAATCGCGTGGCGAGCTATCAAGCAGCACGAGGAAAAGCACTGCAAGCAGTAATGGAAGCCACGCAATCAAACAAATTACGATGGACAGTAGTAGCTGCATCTAGTCCTGCTTGGGCAAAAAAAGTCTTCCCAACTCTCGCTTCAAGTGAAGAACAAGTTGACAAACTTTGGGATGAAATATTCAAAACAACTCGAATTTATTCAGATGATCCTGTTAAAGCATGGGAAGAGCATGATGCAGCAATGCGTGAACAAGCAGAACGTTTAAACAAGGAACAATTTTCTGCTTTACACTATACCGCTCCAGGTACAGATATTATGATTGGCTTGCCGAAAAATCATGTTTGGGAGGGTGCTGGCAGTTTTGCTGCAGATGGTAATGAATTTATGGCTAATATGCCGACGGAAGAGGTATTTACAGCACCTGATCGTAATCGTGTTGATGGCTATATCACCAGTACAAAACCATTAAGCTATGCTGGCACAACTTTGAATGAAATGAAATTCACCTTCAAGGATGGAAAAGTCGTTGAGTTTTCTGCTAAAGAGGGAGCTGATGTCTTAGCCTCATTATTGGATATTGATGAAGGAGCGAAACACCTTGGTGAGGTTGCCTTAGTTCCAGATCCTTCCCCAATTTCTCAATCTGGAATAACTTTCTTCAATACTTTATTTGATGAAAATGCATCAAATCACTTAGCGTTGGGCGCAGCTTATCCCTTCAGTGTGGAGGGTGGAACGGAAATGACCAAGTCCGAATTGGCTGAGGCTGGTTTGAATAGCAGCCAGACTCATGTCGACTTCATGGTGGGTTCTGCTCAAATGAATATTGATGGCATTCGTAAAGATGGTTCAAAAGTTCCAATCTTTAGAAATGGTGATTGGGCTTAATTAAAACAAAAATAGCACGTAGAATTTTTTCAGGTTCTTTCTCAAGTTTGGTTATAGCCACAAAAAAGCAAGTACATTCCTACCTGCTTTTTTGTGGCTATTTGTACTGTTTAGGTATTTCTCGTCTTATACTATAGTTAGAAAGAGGGTCTTTAGAAT